>Ga0210057_1000599_pt1 | contig 59302 bp, 50 predicted proteins | sample CryGeyCG2114_010_2_FD_183968 | JGI IMG/M metagenome (GOLD analysis project Ga0210057, IMG submission 183968) | Groundwater microbial communities from aquifer - Crystal Geyser CG10_big_fil_rev_8/21/14_0.10 (SPAdes) (version 2) | ecosystem: Environmental > Aquatic > Deep subsurface > Groundwater ...
GTTCAATTGAACTCGGAGACCCTAGATACTTTTCTGCAATTCTTCTCACGATGTTTTCCATATTGACACCATTGTTTCACTTCCAAAACGAAAACACCACCCCAGAAGGGTGATGTTTTCGTGGCGGACCGGAAGGGATTCGAACCCTCGATCTTCTCCGTGACAGGGAGACGTGTTAACCGGGCTACACCACCGGTCCAGGTGGTAAATCATCCAAAATTGACGATCTTTCAGTTTCTCGCTGTGCTCCCTGCCTGCCGGTAGGCAGGGTTCGGGCACTGAAATCTCATTCAATTATGAATGATTTAATGACCCGACTAATTCAGCGAGAAAAGAATATCATATTGATCAGAACCCTGCAAGACTGACTTATTCCCCCTTTATGACTCAAAGTCGGTGGCTGGGCCACCGACTTTATTGACTTTTCTTATGTAGACGACTACGCTCACATGGCTGTCCGGTCGCTCTGGCGACTTCTGTGTGGTAGGCGATGAACGAGGAGCTCAACGAAAGCGCCAGACTTTCACCCCTCCAACTCCTTAATCGTTCAAAGCTCATAACCAAGGGCTATCCATGGCGCCCCCGTTCTTCCCAAGACATCTGGCCCTTCTCCCAAGAAGTTGCTCGGGAACATTCGCGATGACCAGGTAATCGCTTGCAACCTGTCGCGAATAGGTAAGAGGAATAAACCTCTGCATAGAATGGCAAAGCACGTCATCTGTTTTTGCCTCGGACTCCCTTCCCCCGCTAGCACACATCAGCTAGCGGTCTTTTTTTACCCCTCTTGCTTAAAACCCCCTCTCTTGTGCTAATATCTGGGTATATGAAATACATCCTCCCCACAATCATTATCCTCATGTGTGCTGGTGTTATTGGTGTTCTTTTCTATATCACGACAACGGAAATAGACTCTACTGGTAAGATTCATGCCGATCTCTTCGATCAGGCCAAAAGAACCTGGGATCCTGTCATGGAAGTGCTCCCCTTTGAACCGAATCCAACAACACAACTCACCATCCGATGGCAACCACCTGAAAAAGACTACAATCATTTCGTCATATGGATTTCAACCGCTTCAGGGGAACTTCTTAAATCAGAATCTGGCGAGCATGACCGGGTCAGTCTTGATCCTGATGGTCTTGAGCCAGGCACAGAGTACGTCTTCGCCATCCAAGCCTGTATTGATCCAGATTGTAAACGCTGGTACATCGGCCAAGATGAATATCGAGGAACAACTGAACGTCTCACAGAAGAAGGAGACATCACCGAAACAATTGACGCAGAATAACCTTACAAAGAGGCGAAAAGCCTCTTTTTTGATTGACAAATACCCCCTTTATTGGGTAGGATCTTTTTATCTTGGCTAGAAAAGAGGGGCTAGCCAGATTTCCCACCTCAACTCCCCACACCCCCTCACCGGAGCACCCCGTGTCTCAGCTGATCCTTCCTCCTGCTGAAGCTGATCCTTCCGCATCGTCCGCCGTTCATCCCACCACCCCGGCCTCCCCGGCCACCATCAAGCTCCCGAAGCTCGAGACCGAGCCCGCCGCGATCTTCACCAAGACCTTCGACCCCACGTCGGAGGACTACGGCGAGAAGGTCGCTGATCACCACAAGGTCCTCGGACGCCACGTGATCATCGAGCTCCTCGCTCCCGCTGGCGCCGATCGGACGCAGCGCCAGCGTCTCTGGCAGAACCACCAGGGCGTGGTCAACTTCGATCGACTTGGCATCGCCGCCAAGGCTCTGGAGCTCGCCGGCATCAACTGGCGCCAGGCTCGCAACATCCGCGAGGTCCTCGAGTGGGCCGACGCGCTCCCCTCGTCGTCCACCCACACGCAGGAGGAGGTGCACTAGCAGACTCCAACCTGCCTACATCGCCAACTTCCTACTGGTCTTGAACCAGAAAAACCAGCTCTCGCTGGCTCTCCCTACGCCCCCGCCTCTAGCAATGCTATGCGGGTTTTATCTTACCTCAACAAGATCAAATCCTTCGCCATGCCGTTCGCCTAACACGATCGCCAACCGCATTCCTTTCTTAATGAGATGATCCTTTGTTAATTTTGCGATAGCCGTTCGGACAAACGTTCTCTCGTTCTGGGTCTTCATGACAAATGGTTGTGCCCCCCATCCCATAGCAAGTTGTCGAGCTTGTCGATCCGACCCCACGGCAAGAAACAGAGGAACTTCTGGACGCGACTTCAAAATCGTTTCAGACCACGGAGCAAGGATATGAGAGACAAGCACTCCATCAATCGACCCTCGAAGAGCCAATAACTTTACGGCCAAAGATGAGGCACTTACCAGATCACGATCATGATCCATGGAAAGCTTCACATCGTCATACGTAGATGCTTCTGCCTCTTGCGCGATTTTCGCCATCATTTTGACGGTCTGCAACGGATACTTTCCTGTGGCAGACTCTCCAGAGAGCATCACGGCATCTGTATGATCAAACACCGCATTCGCTACATCTGAAACTTCTGCCCGTGTTGGGCGAGGGTTCCGAATCATGGAATCCATCATTTGTGTCGCAACGACAACCGGTTTTCCTGCTTGTCGACATTTCTCAATAATTTCTTTCTGACGAATGGGCACCTCTTCTGCAGGAATCTCGACTCCCAAATCTCCACGCGCAATCATGATCGCATCCGTGACCGCCAAGATCTCTTCAAATCGATCGATCGCTTCATGCTTTTCTATTTTCACGATCACCCGTGCAGGAACGGTTCCCGGTGGTGTGTGTTTTTTAATCAAGCGCTTCATGGCAAGCACAGGGGCAGGTCCGGTCACGAACGATAGAGCAATCCACTCCACTCCCTGCTCCACACCAAAAACAGCGTCTGCTTTGTCTTTTGTCGTGATGGAGGAAACGTGCAGTTGAGAATCTGGAAAATTCATTCCTTTGTGAGATGTGATTCTTCCTCCATTCACCACCTTGGTATGGATACGATAACCAGAAACACGCAGGACGTTAAGCTCAAAAATACCATCATCAATGAGGATACGATCTCCTTTCTTCACATCCAGATGAAGATTCTTATACGTGACCGGAAGAACACCTTCCTGATATCGGTCTGCGTTTGTTGAGATGATCATCGTTCCTCCTTGAGGGAGTTCTACCCCTTCTTTTGGAAGTTCCCCTAGTCGAATCTTTGGGCCTTGGAGATCTCCGATGAGAGGGACGAACTTTCCTGCTTTTTTTGATGCCGATCGGACCGTGCGAATCAATCGCTTATGATCCGCATGCGTTGCATGAGAGAAATTGAGCCGTGCAACATCCATCCCTGCGCGCATCATCTTTTCTAATACAGACGGACTTGCACTCGCTGGCCCAATGGTACAAATAATCTTCGTTCTTTTTTTCATAGTTATTCACCGTACTCGGCAAGTGTTACTTCAATGTCGATCTGCTCTGTCCCGCGCAAAATAGTAATAGTAATGAGATCCCCCGGTCGATAGACCGAGATACGTTCTGCGAGTCCTTGGTCTTCCGAGAGAGTCTCACCATTAACGGCAATAATAATATCATCTTCTTGAAGTCCTGCTACATCGGCCGGAGATCCTGCAAAGACCCCGTCTTCTCCTGGTTGATCTCCTGAGACAATTAAAGCGCCGACTTCGTACATAGACGCTTGATCTCCCTCCTCCTGAGGGTCCACGAGAACATATCGGACGCCAAGCCAAGGACGTACGATGCGCCCATAGAGTTGAACATCTTCTACCGCCCGCTTTGCCTCATTAATCGGGATGGCAAATGCCACGGACTCCCCTTGAAAACTCACAGCCGTATTAATCCCGATCACTTCCCCCAGAAGATTAATCAATGGTCCTCCAGAATTTCCAGGATTAATCGCGGCATCCGTTTGAATTGCCTGTTCAATCACCTCTGCATTATACGAATCCCCCGCGCTCACGCGACGATTGATTCCAGACACAACGCCTTTGGTCACCGTATTACGAAATTCCGATAAGGTATTCCCGATCGCAATCACGGTCTGTCCGATACGGATCGTATCTGAGTCGCTCAGCGTGACAATCGGGAATGCGTCTCCTTCCACACGAAGGACGGCAATGTCTTGCAAAGGATCAATATCAACAAGTTCCGCGGGAAGCTCATCTCCATCGTTTGTGACCACAAAGAAACTTACGCCTTCTTCATCCACCACATGACGGTTTGTGAGGAGATATCCATCTTCCGTCACAAAGAATCCTGTTCCACTACTGATTTCAATAAGCTCTGCGGACGATGCCTCGTCAAGTGGTTCAAACGGGTAGTAGCGATCTTGAAAAAGAAACCCCGCTTCCTGTTCAAGTTTCCCCCGCTCTTTTTTTACAACGATACTAACCACCGCTGGCGTCACACGCTCCACCACGGCGATACTCGCACTTTCATCTTCAATCAACTCAACAATACGAGACTCAACCGCCTCCGGACTCATACTTGTCTGAGAAGCACGAAGCCAGGAAAAAGACCCTCCCTGCGAGGTGAACACAAGGGTTGTGATGGCACCCGCCACAGAACCGACCACGGCAGAAATCGCAATGGTTATCACAAAGAGAATGTGAGGAATTGAACGTTTTGTTTCTTCCATAAAGTTATTTTTTTTGACTTGGTGATTTTTTTGGTGTGCGTCCGCGACGTTTAAGTTTTTGAAGTTCTGATTCAAACGTTTCTACATCCTCAAACGAACGATACACAGACGCAAAACGGATATACGCAACTTTATCAAACGATTTTAAATTCTTCATCAAGATCTCTCCCAGCTCCTCCGTCGTGAGCTGACCTCGTTTCTTTTTTTGAACATCTCGCTCAATCTTATGCACGAGCTTCTGAAATGCCTGATCGGTAAACGGACGTTTCTCCAGAGACCGCATAAGACCCTTTGTCATCTTGTCTCGCGAATACGCTTCTCGACGACCATCGCGCTTCACCACCGTCAGATCGAGCAACTCAACCTCTTCAAGCGTGGAAAACCGAAAACCACATTTCTCGCACTCACGTCTTCTTCGGACACTTGCTCCGTCCGCTGAAATACGTGAGTCAACCACTTTGGTATCCTTATGATTACAAACCGCACAATACATAACACGCTTAGGTCATCCAATTAATCGTCCTTGTAGTATATCAAAAAACGGCCCGTTGTGGGCCGTTCATCTACATCATCTTCTTTCGGATAAAGGCCGGGATCTCAATCTCATCCTCTTCTTTTTGTGGTCTTGGGGGTGCGGACATGACTGGCTTTGGAGCAGGCATCTCAACCTTTGGAGGGGCCATGCGCTCGGGAGCCGGTGCTTGAAAATTCACTCGAGGCTTCTGTTGAATAGGTTCATCTTCTCGGACACGCAAGAAATTATTTGTTGGAGGAACCCATGTTCCTTGAGCCTGAACTTCAACCGTTCCTGGAGCCTTTGTTCGACGCTCTCGTGAATCAAATCCTGTTGCCACAACCGTGATACGCACCTCGTCCTCCATCCCATCATCGATGGTTGCTCCAAAAATCACACGAGCATCTTCATCTGCAGAACCAGTAATCACCTTCGCCGCTTCTGCGACTTCATGCATCCCGAGGTCAGATCCTCCAGAAATGGTAAAGAGAATTCCTTTTGCTCCATCGATTGAAAGCTCAAGGAGCGGACTTGCGATTGCTTGCTTTGCGGCTTCTACCGCACGATTTTCACCTGACGCGCGTCCAATTCCCATAAGGGCGGAACCTGAACAGGCCATAATCGCCTTCACGTCGGCGTAATCGACGTTAATGAGTCCAGGAACGGTAATCAGCTCCGCAATCCCCTGAACACCTTGTCTGAGAACGTCGTCAACAACATTAAACGCATCCATGAGGGACGTCTTCTTGTCGATGATCTGAAGGACACGATCATTCGGGATCGTAATAATGGCATCAACATGTTCTAGGAGCCGATCAAATCCATCGTCCGCAATTCTGCGTCGTTGAGCTCCTTCAAAGGTAAATGGCTTTGTCACAACCGCAACCGTCAGAGCCCCAATATCTTTCGCCAATTTTGCCACTTCAGGAATCGCTCCTGTTCCTGTTCCTCCTCCAAGTCCACAGGTCAAAAAGACCATGTCGGCTCCGGAAAGAGCTTCTCGTATTTCATTCTGGTTTTCTTCCGCAGCCTTTGATCCAACATCTGGATTCATTCCGGCTCCCAATCCTCGCGTAAGCGTTTTTCCAATCGGAATCTTTTTTGGAGCAAGGTTTTGATTAAGCGCCTGAACATCCGTATTCACAACCATGAATTCTACCCCCTTGATGTTGTCGCTGATCATGCGGTTCACGGCTGCACCACCGCCCCCTCCAATACCAACAACTTTAATCTTGGCAAAGGTCTCGATATCTGGTTTAACTTGGGCCATAAAAAGTGTTTGAACAATTTAGATCTTCACAATTACGTGTCTGAAAACGAGAAAGAACTTGCTTGAACAAATCATGTGCTCAAAATTCGCTACACTGAGCACAAAAATCATTCAACACTTTAACATCGACACCACCCCTGTCAAGAAAATAAAAAAGAAGATGTGTATATCTTCTTTTTGAAAATCGATGATGTCTTTCTTACGGTTTAAGTGATTGGAAGATTTTTTTAAACCCAGAGGTGATCTTGTCCATGTCCCCAAAGCGAGTAAAGAGGTTTCCAATTCCCCCTTTTCCACTTGAACCTCGAATATGGTGACCCCACAGGACAAGTCCCATGGCGGTACTCATCGCCGGATCATTTACTCGATCAATTACGCTCGTCACTCCAATCGGCGTTCCAAGAGAAACAGGTAAACGAAAGGCGGATTTAGCAGCGTCCAGGATTCCACTTAATTTTGCCCCTCCTCCTGTTAGAATGATTCCTGCTGGAAGCATTCCTGATCGATCAATCTTTTTTAACTCACGATCAATATGTTCAAAAATTTCCTGCACACGAGCTTCGGTAATATCCGCTACGAACCTCCTTCCCACAATCTCTTCTTCAGGAGCTCCGAGTTCCCCAAGATTAATTTCTTCCTTCTTATTCACATCGTCCGGAAGACAGGTAGCGTAATGCAGTTTTACTTGCTCAGCGACGTCAATGGACGTGCGCAATCCGATCGCAATATCTGATGTTACATGGTCTGAACCAATAGGAAGAACAGCTGTATGGAGTACGTCACCTTCCTCAAAGACAACCACATTTGTTGTGGAAGCCCCAATATTTACCACACAAACCCCAAGCTCTTTTTGACGATCAGATACAACGGCTTCTGCAGTTGCGAGGATAGAAAAGACAAGATCTTCAATGTCGAGTCCTGTTCGATAGACGGCTTTTGTCAGATTCTTAATTTGAGAACCCAACCCCTGAATAATAATGGCATCAACCTCAAGACGAATGCCGTTCATGCCCACGGGGTCTTTAACCCCTCGTTGACCATCCACGGTAAAACTTTTTGGAATCACGTGAATAATTTCATAATTGGTCGGAGTGGCGACCGTACGAGCTGCTTCAATCGAACGTTCAACATCCTCATCACGAATCTCGCCATCGCTTCTTCCAACCCCAATAACTCCCCGAGACTCCTGGGAAATGATGTGACTGCCATTGATCCCTACCCAAGCTTTACTCAAGGGAACACCCGTAATGCGCTCTGCTTGCTCGAGAGCTCGTGAGATTGACGACACAGCGTCTTCAAGATTCGTAATGGTTCCTTTGCTCACTCCAGATGAGGGTACCTCAACAGCTCCAATAATATGGATTTGTTCTCCTCCTTCTGGTGAAGGCACGAGCTTCCCTACCGCAGCACGGATCGCATACGTTCCAACATCGAGTCCTGTAAATATCTCTTCAGACATAACTAGTTCCAGTATATCGTTAACCGAGGGAGCTCACAAGTTCAAATAGATGGGGGTAAAAGATCATCAGACCCACAATCGCAGAGATTATGGAAGCAATCAGAACGGCTCCCGCCATAATATCCTTAATATCTTTCACAATAGGGTGAATCCTTGGTTTAAATGAGTCCACGATCCGTTCAAAAATACTATTGATCAGTTCGAGGGTTAATACGGACCCAATCAGCAGAACGAGAAGGATCCACTCAAACATCTTCACCTGAAAGAGATATCCAAAAAACAAAACCCAAACACTAATAAAAACTTGAATACGAAAACTCTGCTCAGAACGAAACACAACAGCAACACCCCGAGTGGCGTGTCTAAAACTTTTACCCATTCGTCCTAGATGAATCATAGTCGACTATCAATAGTAAGGGAGTGAAGAATCTTCTCTTGGAGGGGAAACATTTTCTTTGCATCATTGGGTTTCTCATGATCGTACCCAAACAGATGGAGAATCCCATGCACGATCAAAAAACTGATTTCATCCCGAGTCGAGTGCCCCATCTCCTGCCCCTGAATCTTTGCCTGATCGTAACTCAGCAAAATTTCTCCTTTCATCTGCTCACCATCTAACTCAAATGAGAGGACATCTGTGACACGATCTTTCCCTCGCCATTGTCGATTCAGCTTCCTCATCTGAGCCTTGCTGATGAATCCGATAGAAACGTAAACCGTCCCTTTGACCTTCAACGCACGTGAACACGCTGAAAGTACTTTTTTCAATTGAGCGATCGGCATGCGCTGTCCTCCTTTGAGAAGCGATTGATTGAGTTCAGCTTCGATCATACCCCTTCTTCAACCACAGGCTCTTCAATAACCTCGACCTCCTCGCTTTCCACAACTTGAACGCTGTTAATCATCATTTGGAATGTTTGGAGATAATCAACCCGGGTTTTAATCCCTGTATCATACTTGAATAAGAGCACTCCTGATCCAAGATCGATGTAGGCGCTTAATTGATCTTCTCCCTGGATCATCTGAAGTCCATTTTTCGTGGTTCCCACAAGCGGACGTGTGAGTGTTAACTGCTCATCTGCCCAATCTTCTAAGGTTTGTGCTTCCTCCTTTTCCACAAATGTTACTCTAAAGCCCTCACCTGTTTGCGCATCCATCACCAGTTCTCCCTCCTCCTCTTGAATATCCCATATTTTTGGGTAATAAAATTCATAGGAAACGCGAGTGGTTGCATGAGTCATTGCTTCAACAAGACCAGACTCAAGAAGTGTTCCAAGAGAGGCCGGGTTATAGCGATGGAAAACTTCGTTTCCGTCCAAGAACCCATCGGCATCTGTATCAGGAAGTCGAGAATCGGTTCCGTACACAAGCTTCTCCTCCGTATCCGTCAATCCATCTGAGTCTGAATCCACCCCTGGCGTGACTTCCACAGGGAACACATCTGGTTCCTCCACAGGTTCTGTTACAGGCTCCTCCACAGGCTCTTCTACGGGCTCTGTAGTCGTGGGAGCGGGTCGAGTCGTGGTTGTTGGGGTGACGTCTGTAGTTTCAGTCGCATCTGGAACCGTTCTGAGTAAGAAGAATCCACCAATACTCAAAAGTAACAGGACGATTACCCCAATAATCACGATCTTCTTGGTAGAAGATCCCTTTCTTTTTGTTGGAAGCGGTTTTGGCGGAGCCTTTGGAGGAGCCACGGGGACTCCAGGCGTTCTTACTTCAATAGGACTTTTGACCGTTTGTTTTGTCTCTGGTTGATGAAGCACGGCTTGCGCCCCATGCCGATAGCGCTCAGGCATCGTAAAGACTCGCGCCTCTACCCCTGAGGGAGCGCTTTGAGCTGATTGTGGCTTTTCAATTTGCTGAAGATTTTCCTGAGCCATACACGAGCGATCGGTTAACTTGATTCAGATGGAACATCACGCAAGAGACCCTCTCCATTTGGATTGTAACCTCCTTTCACTTCTTCTCCATCAAGGTACCCGTCTCCATCTGTATCAGGATTCAATGGATCTGTTCCCCAGGTCATAATCTCCTCTCGATCAAACAACCCGTCACTATCTGTATCCGCCGCACGAATACTTGTTCCGTATTCGGCTTCTTCTTCGTCTGTGAGTCCGTCTTTATCTGTATCCAAACGAGAAGCGGGTTCCTCCTCCACTTCTTCTACAACTGGTTCTTCCACCACCTCTTCTGCCTCCTCTACAATGGGTTCTTCTGTGGTTACAGCCGTTGGAGAAACAGGTGTGACAGATGTGCGGGATCCAAGAATTCTCATGGAAAGAAAGAAGGATGCAACGACGATCACGATAATTCCCACCACAAGAAGAATGGTCTTCCATGTATGTCCACTTTTGTCTGGAGACAGCTCTGCGATACGTCCACCCATGGACCCAGCTCCAGACGCTTGAGGTGGAGTGGATGAAGCCATCACAGAGGCAGGCGCAGAAGGTGACTCTGAAGAAACAACAGGTTGATCCGTAGGAGCCGTGACCTGAGGAGCTGACTTATCCGTTTGCTCAAACATGTCTTCGGGCTCTTTTTTTACATCATCGAACATAGCGGGGTGTTTAATACTTCAATAGATTATTCGAGTAGACCTGGGCCATTTGGATCATAGCCAGACGCGACTTCGTCCCCATCTGAATACCCATCTCCATCCGTATCAGGATTCAATGGATCCGTTCCATACTCAGATTCTTCCAGATCTGTAAGACCATCTCCATCTGAATCTTCATCTTGAACGGACGGCTCTGTGTCCTGTTCTGAAATAGACGTGAGAACAAATTCTAGACAGGTGTCACGATTTAACTCGTCTGACATTTGATCACAATAGATTCGATCTAATGAGTCATCCGCCAGATCCTGCAAACGCAAGTCTTCGCACTCTGCCGAACTTCCTTGGGCGACACACGTTTCATACGTAAGCGGAACGGAAAGTGTTTTTTCACACCGGCTTCGTTTTAGAGAGTTCGTGATCAAAGAACAGGAGGTAACATCTCTCGTCCTTAGAGCAATATCTTGATACACCCCATCCACACAATCCAACTGCCACGCTGGTTCTTCAATTCCCTGACAATAGAGAACATCCTCCGCCGATCGTGCAATAGCCCAGTAACAATTGTCTTTCCCTTGTGTTGACTCAATCGTATCACACACCTCAGATGAGGTATGAGCTTGGGCAAGATCTGTCATGACTGATAGTAAACACGTCGCCTCATTCTCAGCCAGTTCGCACTTCGTACTGGCATTTGATACCTCCTGCGAACCAACGGTTTGTGATAACAATAAGTCGTCCTGACTATTGTAGAAGACACGGAATCCTACAAATACGAGTAACAGAATCAATAAAACGACACCCGCCACTAAGGCAACAGGTTTCCAAGAAATTGATACTCCTTCTTGTGGGTAGTCATTCAAATCCATAAATTATTCGTACGGACAGTAGGTCAAATTAATATCACTAAACTCCATAGACCCAGAGCCATAGAAGACGTTTCGCAGAGGAACCGTTTGTTCTGTGGACTGACAGACAAATCCTTCTGGAAATGGAAGTTCTTTATCAGAACCTACCTGAACTTCTCCTGTGGTCGTTGTCGTATCTCCAGCGGTATTCGTTGCCGTAAACGTCACATTTGTTCCCAGAATCGAGTCAACAATTGCCTCGTACATCAGAGAAATTTCATCCGCACTTGAGGCTGAGTAAGCATAGTTCCCTTCACAATCAGTCACGCTTGTTGTACTTGACCAACTACAGGTATTACTCGACATGTGCGCCATGTATCCCTTCAACGATGAACTCGTTGTCACCGCAGCTGAATAAATAATGATATCTGATCGTGGAATTCCTTCTGATGAACCATCTATCAAATTATCAGCAATTTGAGCCACACACGCAGAAGTGTTAGACCAATCCTGTGCAGATGGATAATTTGACCAAGAGTAACCTGAACATTCATCACTCGTTGAAGAAGAAATAGAGAAGGAACCGTTATACCCTGGGTCTCCATCAGAAAGAAGAATGATGATCTTCACTTCTGCTGTCGAACTCGAAAGCACGCTAATGGCCTCCTCAATTCCATTATAGGTAGGAGTTCCACCACCGACAGCGGTGAGATATTCACCGATGATAGTTATCAGACTAGACTCTGAGCTCAAACCGCTCAATCCGATATTTGTTTCTGACCCATCCGTTACACTACAAGAACCACTCGTATCCGTGTCACTGTCACATTCACTACTCGAATAACAAACTTCTCCTGGATAGGGTCCTCCACTACATATTCCTGTGCTTCCTGAAAAAGAGACGAGCGAGATCTGCATATCAGCCCCATTCCCTGAATAGGCATCGAATAAATCTTCGACCGCATTTTGCGTTGCTTCAACCACGTAGTCGATGCGTCTAACCCCCACAGGGGCACCATAGTTCTCACAGACATAGCCAGTCCCACACTGAGAATCAGACGAACATGCATCTCCGTCGTTTGATCCACCATTACAGTACTTGCTTGCATCCACATCCCAGTCCATACTTCCTGACAAGTCTGTCACAAAGACGATGTCTACGTCCGGTGGAATGACTTCAGAATCATTTACGTCCGCGGTAATCTTCGTTGCCACATTACACGCAGGAATATAGAGTGCCGCATTGTCTGGTGAGTCCCCTTCGTCATTCAAATAACTGTACAGACTGATTGAGTCTGAAGGACTTGAGCCTGAGATCTCGCTTTGAACGAGCAAGCCTGTTGTTGCATACGCTGTTGGACACGATGACCCACAGTCATCTGCACAGTATGGAGGGACACACTCACCTCCCGAACAACTATTTGTATCGTATAATGTACTATCAGAAAGCGAAGAAGGAGTCCCTCCTGACCAACTATCGTAATTGAGTGTACAGTAATCTCCATTTTCTGTTCCTCCGTTACACACACCTAGCCAGTGACAGGTGAACGTATCACCAGAACTATTTGTGGTTGTGTCGTACGTATCGTCACAGGCGGTTGAAACCGTACCAGTTGACACATCAAAATATTTCAACTGCTCGGAATAGGTTCCGTCACAGATCTCTGAGCCATTTACTTCCAAGTCTCCACAGTACCCCCCTGAAGCACTCTTATACTGACAGATTGAGTTACAGTAATTACAGGTTCCTCCGTAAGAAGCTTCGCAGACATTTCCATTTTCTATTCCATCATCACACGACTCAAATCCGACATTGACGTAGTCATCTCCACAGATGTTCAACTCACACGTGTTCAAACATTCATCATTATTTGAGGTGTTTCCGTCGTCACACACTTCATCTCCTTCCAATTCTCCATTTCCACACACCTGATCCCCTCCAACCGGACCGGTCCAAGAAGAAGGCCAGTCACACGTCGCGGAGCATGTACGATAACGGAAGAGGTCATAGGTATTTGTCGAACATGTCGCCCCTGATCCTGTACATTCTGAATCTGAGGTACACGCATCTCCCGCATCATCTCCCCCGACACAGATAGACCCTGTTCCCGGAGCCGTTGTAGCCGTTGATGATCCGCACGTATCTCCACTGTCACAATCACTGTCGGACGTACAGGTTGTCACAAGATCGGAACAGAGTTTTCCTTCCCATTCCTCATAATCTCCATCACAGTCTTCTGATCCATTCACGACCCCATCCCCACAAGAAAGCCCTGGGAGGGTACAGTTATACGAGCAGTTATTTGCATTCAAATCATACTGACCGTTTGAGGTCGCGCACCACGGTGAACTCGTTGTCCCTGTTCTGTCTGGACCGATGGTCGTCCAACTTCCAGAGTCCGCTATGAGCGTGGCATACGTGCTTGTCGTTCCACAATCACACTGCTCGCTGGAAGCAAGGTACCCATCTCCACAAGAAAACGATCCTGTTACGGTACATGTATCACTACAGTGACCATACGTTCCGTTTAAAGATCCATCATCACAATCCTCACCGGTTTCAACCACGCCGTTTCCACAACTATAAGGGGAACATTCTGCTCCAAAAGCCTCAGCTTCAGTTTCTGTTTGATACGCATCGGTCACGGTTGATGCTGAAGCTCCACAATCGCTATCACACGCAACCGTGATCAGCCCAGCATTTCCGTCTGCATCCGTACAACCAATCGTCATCGTATCCCCGATCTCACAGATCTCTCCTGCTCCCTGTGTTCCATCACCACACAAAGCAGAGTCTCCCCATAAATTTCCGTCACAAAATACCGGTGACGTTGAAAATCCGGTCAAGACCGTCGATGGCGCATTTCCTGTTGGATACTCAACGTAGATCGTTACTTCATCAGTACTATCGGTATCAATCGCCCGACTCCATGCATTTTTTCCAGCAAGTTCAAGTTGCGCATACAGACGATAATCTTCTCCTCCCACACTCTGGTACCCATACAGATGAGAATTTTCAGGACACATAAATGTTCCTGCTTCTCCATTCCAACAAGATGCATCGTCAAACCCCTCTGCGGAACAGTTATAGAATTCATTAATAGGATCCGTTGGGAGTGCCGTGCCTAGTTCATTGGCAAAGGCAGAATTCCATGAACTCCAGATAGAGTTTGTCAGGGCTGGAACAAACGTTCCTGATTGAACCTCTGGGAATCCAGCGACACAAACTTCTGCACCTGGACAATCACTGTCCTGATCACAAGACTGTCCTTTTGTGACATCACAGTGGCCGTTCTCGTCTCCGTACGTATCAATCAATGCCGACATACTCGTCACATCGATCAATCGTTGCATATCACGGGTCAGTTTTGCTTTTTGCGCATCGCAGATAATCGTGCTGTCCTCAAAACTCTCATAACAGTCACCGTCCCATTCACAACTGACATAGTTTCCAGAGTCATCGGTTGCATAACTCTCATCCGTGCTGTCCTGACATAAGTTGATATCCGTCACCTCATCTGTATTGGCATTGAATCGCCAGTTCTCCAAAATCTGTGCGAAAATCTCCTCTGCATCACTGCTTGCGTTGTCGTTGTACGAAACGATGTACATGTTTGGATAAATGAAGGCGTCTGATTCAACAAGATTGGCCGATGTTGCATAAAGCGTATTTCCAGATTGAACGGCCATGTACCCATCAAGTTCTGTCTGCGTGAACGCCCCGGTGAACTCCTGTTCTTCTGCCCATTCAGATGGAGAAAGATAGCTGGCATTTGAAAGAACTCGAACCCCGATGGCATCACTTGATCCTTCAACTTTAAAGATAATCTCCTGAATAATTCCTGAAGATGAAAGAGACGTCACGTCAATTGGCTCCCCGAGAGACGGAAGGTCATCTCCTGTGTCTTCTGGATCTCCAGCATCACGACAGTAATAGAATGAGAAGTTGCTTGGAAGCTCATCCTCCACATAAGGGAACCCAAGACTTGAATCTAGGGCTGGCCATGGATTCTCACAGAGGTTTGCGGTGACTTCTAAGGTCCCCGACACGGTTCTTGCCGAAGACGATTCACTTCCAGCCGTACTTGGATCAAATAATTCATCCACGGTGATCGTGGCGGTACTCAAGACAATTTCTCGACCAGTATATCCAGACGCGGTGTAACTACGTGTTGTATCCTCTGGATCCTCTCCTTCAACTGCGACGACATCTCCTTCTTCGCCGTCCGTTTCTGATGAAGTCCAATTCCAATCCCACTCATACAAATCCGTAATCGGTGAAATCTCCTCGTATCCTCCGGAACGATACGTTTGTGGAGTAGAAACAAACGCATGTTCTTCACCCGTCGAACTGAAGTACTGAATACTCAGCGACTCATAATCCTCAACAGGCGTGATTCCTGTATCTTCCAAAAGCACACGATCTAGATCACAGATTTCTTCTCCGACGGCAAAGGATTGTGAGAAGTCTTCATCTTCACAGTCGTCATCAATACACAACGTGACATTATTCTCGCTTAAGACTCCCGTCTTTTCCTCATCGGAAGAAACGTCATCTCCCACCACCACAAGTTTATAGACAGCGTTCTCTTCTAAGAGCGATCCATAACGCAGATACACACGGGAAGTTCCATCTGCTTGTTCTACGGTTTGATAGGTCACGGAAACATGACACAGGAATGTACTAGATGCATTCACGTCACGACCAAAGAGACCGAGAACAAATGACTTCACCCAATGCCATACTTTTCCTCCAAAACCGATCTCTGCTGAACCCGTTGCCCCTAGATAGCCAGACGGACAGTCCTCAATGGCACTAATCGTTTCTTGCACTCCATCTCCATCGGAATCAACCGACACGAGATCGAGATACAAATTCGCATTGAACTCATCTTGACCAATCGTTCCGTCGCCATTTGTATCTTCTGTCTGATCGAACGTCGCCTCATTCATGGTTTCTGAAAAATCAATCCAGACCGCACTATTGCGACAGAATCCGTCATCTGTTCCAGACGCAAAAGCGGACGTATTATCTCCTGGATACAGAGCTCCATGCGTTGGACGTTCGTAACAACAGTTACTATCTCCACATCCCAAACCACCGGCACCACATGATTGATCTGTGGTACACGAACAGTATAACCGGAGGGTTGCGTCATCCGTCACATCACCATCTACCGTTACAGAAACCGTTGAAACAGCATATCCTGTCTCCTCATCAACTTCTGTTGGAGCTCCTGTTGCGACTTGCGCCACACCGTAATCTCCTGTTGAAAACGATGCAGATGAAAGCGCATCACACTCTTCTCCAATACCTGTCGCGATCCCATCCCCACAAAACGATGGCGTCGAGTACCCATAGGAAGACCCAGACCATAGACAGCTGTTTGAGCATCCTTCCTCACTGTCACACTCCTCGCCTGTATCCACATCTCCATTTCCACAACAATTCAATGAATCTGCGGTTGGGCAGACACTTGTTCCTTCGTAAAGACAAGCAGAAGAACATCCGTCTCCTTCGGCGGAATAATCCCCTGGATCACAGTCCTCACCGTCTTCGACGACTCCATTTCCACAGGTCGCATAGATATCGGTTTCTGCCGTTGATCCTTCAATAAGACAATTGTTTGAACAGCCGTCACCTCCTGAACTATTTCCATCATCACAATCTTCTCCTCCTGTGTTTGCCACCCAATCCTGTGTTCCATCTCCACACACAGATCCAATCGCGCGAGCCCCTTCGTTTTTACATTCCGAAGAACATCCATCCCCATTTAAGAGATTTCCATCGTCACAGTCTTCTCCTCCTTCGCTCGCAGACCAATCGCGTGTTCCATCTCCACAACATCCTGAACCCGTAATTTCACAACTATCTCCTGAAGCGTATGGACACTCTGTATCAGATCCAGAACAGCTATCACCTGTGAGAGAACAAGCCCCTACACAAGCACCTGAATCACACGCTCCATTATTTGAGCATGATGCTTCTGCGTCTTCAAAATCCTCACACACCCCCTCGTCTGAACAGCTTCCACTTTCACAATCTACGCCATCCGTACATGCTTCTCCTACGTCTGTCGCTGAAGAACAGACAGCACTTTCACACGACTCTTCACAAGATGAATCGTTTGTACACTCAACCCCAGAACCCGCGCAGGCTGAATCGCACTGAACATTTCCTTCATTCAAACATTCAGCAGAACACCCGTCACCATCTTCAGACCCTCCATCATCACACTCCTCAGAATCTTGAATGATATCATCTCCACACACCCCATCGGCTGTTGTGACAGGAGCTCCTGCGTTCAAACACGCAGCCGTACAGTAACTTGGAATATTCGTTGTTAATTCGATGGCACCATTCGAAATCATGTAGGACACAACCTCATCTGATTCCACAGCGCTTGATGCAACACCATTGCTGTTAGGAACATCTTCTGAAGTCCATGGCTCCCAGGCAAACGAACCTGATTGGAGTGTTTGACCTTGAGCGGAACAGTCGTCTGGGGCTCCTTGTGCAGTTGCCTCAAATTCTGCTCGCTCCCCAACGTAGCTCATGGTCGCGAGCTCTGGATCAAGAGAAATCGAATCAATAGCACAACTCACGGCATCATTCTTTGTCCTAAAAATCCAAGAGAAGTCATCTTCAAAGTAACGATTTTCGTCCGTTCCATAGTTTGAACCAGACTCAGAAAGAGCCACGCCTGTTTGTGAAAGCACAGCGTCACCGGAAACGACCACTCGATACCAGGTATTTGGTTCCATGGTTTCCCCATCCTCGAATTGAATAGAGAACTTCTGTGTTGTAGGACTATAGCTAATTGAATCAACAAAATCGGCTTCATCAATTCCAGAAGTCTCGCACAGTGAATTGTCACAACGATACAACGTAACACTGTCTTCATCGATCGTTGTTTCACTCATGACCGTATTAAACTCCGCCCAAGGCAACGCATTCACGCAGGCGGTGGTACATTGCGGGAAGTAGTCATCAATTTCTGGATCGAGGAAATTAATCGTCAATGCTCCCTCTCCGGAAGGATCGTTCTCTGCATCCGTAACCGTGGCCGTAATAATCGCTGGGTCGCCCGCGGATGTCTCACTCTGAGCATAGACCTGGTTTGTACAGATCCCTGACCACGCAGAGGTTGGGATCAGGACATGATCGCTCACGGAATCCCAGTACAATTCGTAACCCGCACAACTTAAGGCCACACATTGATCATTTTGTGCGGTCAGTTGAGCCGTATAGTTCACGTAATCTTGTTCTCTTTGCGTATACTCACCAGGACGAACATTCACATCCCCCACTTCACAGGGAGCATCCGAAGTACTCGTGGTAAATTCCCACGTATAATCTTCTTCCATGTACCCCCCATCCGCACTCCTGATCTGATCAATCCCCTGCAGAGTCACACGATAGAGAGTATCTGTTTCAAATTCTCCTGTTGGATCCCAAGAAAATCCCGTTTCATCCGGCGTTGGCATGGTTCCAGGAACCGCTTCCCAGGTGGTACATGCTTCCTCTGCCGTTGCCGTACATTTTTCTACAAGAACCGTTGAGGTTGTAAGCGTTGAGGCATCCATGGCCATATTAAATTCGGCCTGCACGCTTGCATTCATACAAATGTCTTCCGGGTCACTCCATCCCTCCCATGGGGAAGGCGATGTCCCATCTTCATCACACTGAACAATCACTTGCGGAGTATTTGGGGTAATTCCGGTCGTCACTTTAAACGCATAATGCGCAGACACCTCTTCTGTCGTATCACAGGTAGAGGAACATGAACCATCTGAACAACAGCTCTCACCCTCAGAACACAAATCAGCATCCTCACGACAATCCCCTACTTGAAAGGTGATTGAATTAGATGAATAGCCATTCTCTGCTTCTTCCACAAATAGCGGGCCTGTCACCGCATCATCTGGAATAACCACCGAAGAAATCTGATCATTTTCCCAAAGACCAAAACTCGCATCTTCTACTGAATAGAACGTCACGGTTCCATCATCTGAGCCCAGATTTTCTCCGTATATCGTAATCTCCGTGTCAGCCGGACCTGCGGACGGATTGATATCACAAATGGCCGGACCTGGGGTGTCATCGAGCACGACAAAATCTGTCGCCGTTGATTCATTTCCATCCGCTCGCTCTACTGTTACCGCATGCGTCATGGCTTCAATCGCATCTTCTCCTTCTGTAAGATACGTCTCTGGCACCTTTACCGTAATGTACGTGTCATGCCAAAAATCATCTCCACATACATCAGGAAAATCTGTATCTCCCAATGCGGTATATCCTAATGTTTCATTTTCAAAATTGATCGATCCTGTTGTCGTTCCAAATCCTGTTCCGTAAATCGTTACATATTGACCTGGTGGCCCCCAATTCACCGCATCATCACACGTGGCCCCCTCGCTACAATCGTCATCATCGCCACAATGCACATTATCGTCTGAACAAGCTTTCCACCCTGAATCAATAGAGGAAATGATCGGATCAGATGAACTCAATACATCCTCCGCCGTAAAGGCAACAGTATTTGAACCAACACGAATAGACTCGCATGTTCCAGCATCCTCACCACAGTCATCATCGCTATCACAGTAATCGAGCGTCTCCGAACACCACGAAGTCGCACAACTCTCGCCAGCATCTGTATCGCAATCCTCATCTTCCGAACATGTCTCTCCTGTCTGTGCCCCGTCCGTATCAATACACACATAATCCCCTGTAAAAACTTGTGCACGGTAATTTCCTGAGTTTACATTAGGAACAACCACTTCAAGACTCTCGTCTGCCCAAGAGACATAGGAACTCGTCTCATAATTTGTGAAATAAAACGTTGAGGATCCCTGAGAGGAGCCAAAACTGTTTCCATACACATCAATCGCACTTCCATAATCGTCCGCATCCGGATCAAGCGCACAGATTCCTGGACGCGCGATGGCATTCACGTCAAAGTCTTGAATCGATGGACCATAATCATCATCCGTTCGTTCTTCTTCCGCTTCTGCGGTCACGACTGAAAGCGGACCGTCAACCGCTGAACCAGGAACTTGCACAATAATCTGACTATCTGACCATTGAACTGACGCATTACATTCATACGCCGAAGCCGTCACGTCATCACCGCTTTCTGTCCCTAGGAAATAAATGGTTCCTTCCTCATCTCCAAATCCTTCTCCAGAAATCGTAATAAGATTCCCTTCCGCTCCGTCCCCAGGAGAGACGCCTTCGATCTTTGGGACAGTGACACACGCCCCATCGATACACTGTCCACTGGAACAATCCGCGTTCTCCGTACAGGCATCGCCGTCACATGATCCACAGTAATACGCACCCGACGAGTCACCTCCACAATCAACATCTGTTTCTCCGAGGTCTGTATCAAGAACTTCGTTATTACAGTTGGAGGCACGGAGAACAACAGTGACACGACTAGCCGTGTCTGTATTTCCGGCACAATCATATCCCGTGGCCCAAATATCATACTCCTCATTTGTGGTATAGCCTTCCGTGTCCCATTCTTCCGCTTCATCCGCATAGAACGCATTCTCTGCATCTCCACCCGTGAGCGCTCCTGCCGTTGAATAATCGACTCCGGATGAATACAGAGCTTCGTCGTCATCAATCAGATAAAAATCAACCGTTGAAACACCACTGTCATCTGTGGTCATGGCCTGAAGCAGTTCAATAGAACCTGCGTAGAAACTTTCTCCGTCTTCTGGCGCGTCCATTTCAACCGTTGGGTCTGCAATATCAATCTCGCTTCCAGTCGTGAAGCTGAACGAACATGGATAGGTCGTTGTACAGGTAAGAGAAGACCCTAAGGTTGATTCAAGAACCGTCGAATCAACATCAACCGTATAGGTACTTAATGCATCGAAACAAAACTCGTCTTCGTATGGACTCTCACAGGCTTGAGAGGGGGTGAACGTCACGGTACGACTTCTCACACTGAACGTTCCGTCAACCGCGTCCCCGCTTTCATCTCGAATGAGAATTCCCTCCTCGACGGTATCTGAATCAACATTTTTTGAAAAAACAAACTGTAACTGAAGGTTCTGCAAGGCTTCTGCACACTCCGTATTTGCGGAACTCAGATAAAATACCGAACTTCCTCCCCCATCGGTATACCCTCCTGAATCAGAGGGGGACCCTGAAATATCGCCACCCGTAGCCCCCACAAGCGCATTCAAAATAAACTGTGCAATCGCAAAGCTGGCAAAGACCAGAACAAGACCAATCACGGAATTGATAATGATCTTTTTGGCTGTTTTTACACGCTCTTCATTTCCCCCTGCGGTCATCCAAACAAACCCTCCATACACCATGAAGGCCACCGTCACCACTCCCACCACGGAAATGGCGGTACGAATGAGGCGGGCAATGATCACCGTGATACTTGCCGAGGTAGAAAATCCTGCTGTCTCTGCAAAAGACTCAAGATTCACATCTTGCGCCGATACAGGGACAGCAAACAGAATTCCCGCACTGAGTGCCAGTGCGAGGAACACACCTAGGATGGATGAACGGTTGAGTCTACGCATGTATTTAAAGTTCGGTTTCGCTATTATCAGGAAGCTCTTCATCTAACCCATCAAGTTCCTGTTGGTCTGATTGACACGCACTCGAAGAGGCGATTCCGTTACAACAATAAGGTCTTTCCGCATCCCGCCCTTCCGTACAATTTGCCCCTGGTCCAATCGCTGGATACATACAGATCTGATAAGCGCTCTTGATGTCATTCGTCAGAACCGGCCAATAGTCCCACCCTCCGAGATCTGTACTTACGAATGTTGGGTGCTCGATCAATACGGTCGTGCGTTCATTCGTATCATCATTGGACTTTCGAATGGCAAACCATGACTCATAATACGGATCTGGCCATAACGACACACTATGTGTTTTTACGGTTGAAGACTTGAGGTAGGTGTTAAACGTGATTTCTATATCATTTGTCTGATTGATTTCGTCTTCTTCAATACCTGGATCAAGTCCCCCATCAATAATCTGTGGGACTGAGTCCTCAATGTCGTCTGTGGTTGTGAAGTTCCAAGAGTAATCATCGTTCTCCTCCCCGTCTGCACAGTCTATTGTGTCCGTTGCAGATCCACAGGCATCTCCATCGTTATCTCCATCGAGTGAGTTTGACGCAGCGTCCACCACTCCATCAAATGTATATCCTGCTGGTTCTGCTTGCGGGATCTCGTCTTCATTCAATGTCGCCGCGTGGGCAAAGGCTTCAATTGCCTGATTGGTTGGGAGGCAGTAAATGGTGTCTCCACAGGGATCTTCCCCGCAAGCGTCTGTCGTCGTGAAACTAATCGTTCGGTACGCGTTACTAATCTCGAACGTTCCTTCCACGTTTACCCCCAACGCATCAAACACTTCAATATTGGTGAAGTACGATTCTTCGCTGGCAATATACGAACCCGTCGTTGCCACAGGGTCCATGGCTTCAGAGAAGTTAATCTCAATCGTGATATTTCTTGGTTCGGTAGCATCTTGCTGTGGAACAACTGACGTGACATACGGAGGGGTCAAATCAATCTCTGTTGAAACTTCAAACGTCCAGCTATACCCACTTGAATAAGCTCCAGAAAACGCGGATGACCCATCATCTTTTTGAATACTGGTTGTAAGGATGACCGTATAATTTGTATCCTCTTCAGAACTTCCCAGGTAATCCACTGGATCGAACACAAAGATTTCAAAATCTTCGTCATACGTTACGACAACTTCCTCTTCTGTAAGAGCTCCCCCTGGACCGTCTTCAGTTGGGTAGATGATAATGCTGTCTGTATTCAAATAATCAACCGTATCCGTATTTCCGTCATAATTACTAGCAATAGATTCTGGGTCGATCGCTTCCTTAAAGCTCACGAAGATCCGTGTGTTGCGAGCGATATCTTGTGCATCGCGCTCAGGATAGTGATCATCCAGAATCCCTCCTCCAAGTGAACCTGAGAGCGGTTCACTGAACGCATCGGCAATCGCTGACGATGTTCCGGTAAACGCCGCATCAAGAAGACGATTCAAAATAAACGTCGTGATGCTATACGCAGAGAAAATAATAAACAGTCCAATGATGGATTGTTGAAAAATCTTTTTGGCTTTTTTTATCGGATCCGGTTCTCCACGCGCGAGGAGATACAAAAACCCCGCATAAATAACCAAACAGACAAAAATGATTCCAACAAGCGTTAAAGCCACGCGAATCACTCGAGCAACAATGACGGCGATATTATCTGTTGGAAGGGTTGTGGCTGTTCCAAATTGTTCAAACGCCGTTTCCTGAGCCAATGCTGGAGGAGCGCCGAGAACGAAAAACAAAACACAAAATGCAACGACTCCAAGCAGGAGCGCGCGCGAATGGGGTACGACTAATTTCATAAAGAGACGATGCATGGCGGGTGCGCCTCAAGACCAACTGGGTAATGTGGTCATGCGTACATCTATTGTAGCTTATTTACCCACTTCTTCGCAGTGTCTCATTGTGGATAGAACCAAAAAGAAAAGCCCCGAGTGAAGTCGAGTGTCCTCCTTGGGTGATATGACTCACACAAGAGGCTCTTCTTCACACGAGGCACGTGTGCCGCTTCGACCGATGTGGTCTAGACGGAGTCGTGGTCGTAGTCCTCTTCGTCCTCTTCGACGATCGGCTCGCCGGTGAGAAGGTTGATTCGAGGCTCGTCATTGTGAAGACCGTAGGGGTAGGTGGGATCTGCGGGATCATCACCGTCACTCTCCCAGTCCCAGAAGATCAGACCATCCTCCCACATGTCGAGCTTGTACCACCCACGGCTCGGTGGCGCAATGTGAGCGGGCATCATGATGCCAGGACGAATGGAGTAGATGACGATGAACTTGCCCCAGTCACACTCCTTGACCTGAGCGATCACGGTGACGGTCTTGGTCAAGGGGGCGCGCGATCCGTCGACGACGAACTCCCCCTTGAGCCCCTTGCGAAGGGGCCTCAACTCGAACTCCTCGGGCCTGAGGTCGTGGTCTTCCACCTCCACGATTCGCTCCTGACCGTCTGCGTCGCTGACGGTGTACTGAAGGCGATAAGCCGGGTCAGCCAACTGATCCACCATGGACGTCCAGCCGACGAAGAAATCGAAATCGAACTCCACCGCGTTGGATCCGCCGTGCGGAGGACGCTGACGCAGGATCTCGTGCACCACCTTCTCCTGGAACCAGAGCTCATCAATGAACTGCGCCGGGAAGTCCCAGAGAGCAAAGTTGCCCGCCTTCTGGACGGTACGGCCACGGAAGTGACGTTCACGAATGATCTTGTTCTGTCCGTTGTCCAAGACCACCGCCACGATCTCCCCACTCGGAAGCGTAAACCTACGAGGCTTCATCTCGACTCCTGCCGGAAATGCCGGTTCAGGTTCGACAGTGCTGGAGTGAATCCCCAACTTGCGAACGACAAAAGATACCAGAAAATGGCACTTTTGTCAATCTACCAATCAAAAAACAGGCTGAAAAGCCTGTTTTTAACACTCTGTCCTTTTATCCAATCTGTTGGAGGAAGATGGTGAAGAAGGCGAAGAGCACGGCAACGACCACCGTGACAAATATTCCTGAGGTAATCTTTGAGATTGCGGACTCATGAGCCTCATCTCTAAACGAAGCGGTCATATAGTCAAACCCTCCACTCAAGATCATCGTAATCGCCACCACCCCTAACCAGAGCATGAGTACGCGAACAATGCGCAACAGAAATATCGTATACGAAGATGTTGTTGAGAAGTTTTCTATCAGAGGAATAGAAGCATGCGCATCTTGCGTGAGAAACCCAAGTCCAATCAAGACAGGGAAAAAGACTCCGAGGAGCGATCCAACGATGGATTTCACGCGGTTTCCATCTGCCCGACCAGCAACCGCTTTCATCGCTGAGCCCATGGCTTTCCCCATATCCGCTTTGGTTGTTGCTCCAGACTGTTCAACGGCCTCTTTCACAACCGCCAACAATGCTTCATCACTCATCTCAGCCGGAAGATATGCTTGCAAGACAGACACTTCAGTCTGTGCACTTACAGCCATATCCTCACGACCTCCTGCGATAAACGATTCGATGGAGTCCTTAAGTTGCTTCATCTGCGCTTTGATCACCCCCTGCACTTCTTCATCTGAAAGTTCATGCTGAAGATCAATCTGCTTATTCTTTATCGCAGATAGCAACAAACGCAACGTGGATAGCGTTGCGTTGTCTTTGGCTTTCATAGCCAGTTTCATGTTCTGTGTAATCGTCTCTGTCAAAGACATACGATTGTGTTTTTAGCGACGGCGAGGTCCTCCTCGATCCGTTTCATCGAGCTGTCCAATACGGATAAGGTACTGACGTTTTACTCCCGTCACAATACGACGAAGCGCACTTCGTTTGACCTTTGCTTTGTTAGGCTCGCTCTCATGAAAGCGGATCTTTCGTGTTTGCAACATGTTTCCACTTTGCTGAACACGTCGACTAAATCGACGATAGAGACCCTCAAAACTCTCACCTTTTCGACGTTTTACGTTAACCACACGTTTTCCTTTCAACAAAAATTAAATTCAACAGGATTATGCGAGAAATGCCCTATTTTGTCAAGTCTTTCCGAGAAAGATTTGATCCCTAAGCAACTTCTACGGGTGACTGCATAATCGGATCAACTCCTTCTTCGTGACGAAGCTTCTTTTTTACGAGCCCAACGACTTTCTTCACATCAACAATCTCTTGTGCTCCTGACTCCATATCACGAATGATAATCGTCTCATCTAGGACTTCCTTTTGACCGAGAATCAGTGTGAACTGTACCCCAAGCTTATTTGCGACATCGAGCTGTGCCTTCAAGGCATTCTTTCCAAAGGCTTCTGCCACGGGAATTTTCGCCTGACGGAAATCTTCAAACAATTGAAGACCAATGCGACGAGCCGCGTCTCCAAGCTGAGCAAAAAATACTTGTGGTTGTGGTCGTTCAGGTGGATTAATCCCCTTTGCTTCTAAGGCACGTGAGATTCTCTCAATCCCTAAAGCAAATCCGCAACCTGGTGTCTCTGGACGCCCACCAAGTAATTCAACAAGCCCATCATAACGCCCTCCTCCCCCAAGAGCGACTTGCGCTTTTGCGCCTTCATCGTCTGCGAGGACAAACTCAAAGACCGTGTGTGTGTAGTAATCAAGTCCTCGTACCAAGTAAGGATTAAGCACAAATGGCACTTCCACTTCTTCCAAAAACTCCAAAACTTTCATGAAGTGCTCCTTTGACTTATCGTCCAGCCAATCAAGAATCTGTGGGGCTCCCTCAAGAAGTTCGCGTGTCACCTCTTCTTTACTATCTAAAATACGCAATGGATTCTTTTGAAGACGACGCTTATCCTCATCTGAAAGTTTATTTCGGTGCTGACGGAAATAGGCGACAAGCTCGGCAAGATACGCCTGACGACACTCCGTCGTCCCAATGGAATTGATTTGGACTTTTACGTCCAATCCGAGTTCACGCAAGATCTGATATCCGATCACGATCAATTGCGCATCTACAATCGGTTCGTTCACCCCAAAACTTTCAAACCCCGCCTGGTAAAACTGACGATATCGACCAGCTTGTGGGCGATCATGTCGGAACATGGGACCGGTGTACCACATCTTTACGGGCTGTGGGCGATCGAGCATGCCATGACTGATATAGGCGCGAGCCGCACTGGCTGTTGCTTCTGGACGCAAAGAGACAGAACGATTTGAAGGATCCGTAAACGTATACATTTCCTTTTCAACGATATCTGTTCCTTTTCCAATCGTTCGATTAAACAATTCAGATCGCTCGAGAATAGGGAGCTCAATTCGATCAAAGCTGTATGCTTCTGCCATCGAACGAACGGTATCTCGAATCAAGTTCCATCGTCCTTGATCATCAGAAAGAATGTCTCGAAAACCGCGCAACAGATCAAACGTTTTTCCAGATTTTTGTTCTCCGTCCTCTTCTTTTTCTTTTTTGACAACAGCAGGCTTTGTGACGGACTTAGGAGCCGTTGCCTTTGTTGGCACTTTCTTTTTCGCAGGCATAGGAATCATGAGGTTAACACGTGTTTAAAGATTGTATTCCGGAAGATCAAATGTCCCCATACGTGAGAACGGAAGTCCTCGAACCCACACACGACCGATGACATCGTCACTTTGAATAGGACCAAAGCTTCGTGAATCCAGAGAGGCATCTCTATTATCTCCAAAGACATAATATTCATCCTCACCTAATGTCACTCTAACTTTCCCATTTGTTTGTTCGTCATCGAGATATTCCTCTTCCAAGACAAGGCCGTTTGGATGTTCAACATTATAGATAATCACGTTGCCTCCTGTAATTTCTACGGTTTCCCCTGGAAGGCCAACGATTCTCTTGATAAAAAACTGACTTGGATCTCGTGGATAACGGAAGACCAGAATTTCTCCTCGGAACGGATCACGGAATCGATATGTCAGCTCATCTATAATAAGGTACTCGTGATCATAGAAGTTTGGCTCCATGGATGCGCCTTTCACATAAAAAGGTTGGATCAAGAAGTATCGGATCGGAATAATAATCGCACTTGAGATAAGAACGATCTGAACAACCTCAAATAAGAAAGAGGCGACCGCTCCACCTACCGGGCCAAAGCGCTTGTATAATTTTTCCTCAACGGAAGAAAACCGTGCTTGCATACGTAAAAGGTTGGAGACAGTAAAATCTTCTCAACCCTACCAAAAATTTGGGTCCAAAGCAAGGGAATGACCATAGAGCAAAACAAAACAACCGCAACAGGAGCGTTGTGGTTGTTTTGGTGGACGTTGGAGGACTCGAACCTCCGACCTCTGTCGTGTGAGGACAGCGCTCTAACCAGCTGAGCTAAACGTCCATATTTCCAGAATAAGCTCCAAAAAAATACCACGCTTTTCATATTCCTTCAACCTCTTGAACGGATGGATAATTTTCGTTATAATAGGGACTGAGGAGTTATGGACAAACATAAAATTGACCTTCTGAACGAGCATCCGCACCAGCGCACGCAAAAGCGATCGCCGGTTCTTTTTTTTGGACGCACGCTCGCCATTCTCCTGATCACAGGAGCAACGGTCGGTGCGGTATTTTCCTATCAAGTCAGCTCGACTTCTGAAAGCACAGGAACATTCCCAACGATTTCTTTTTTCTCCACCATCAAGCATCTTGTCACTTCAGATGACAAATCATTAGACGGAGAGGATTCAGATCGAGTCAATTTTCTTCTTATGGGAATTGGAGGCGAAGGACACGATGGTCCCCAGTTAACCGACACCATCATCTTCACCAGCTACAAACCATCCGATGGATCGGTTGCCATGATGTCGCTTCCACGCGACATGACTGTTCCGATTCCGGACTATGGATACCGAAAAGTAAACCATGCGAATGCTTACGGGGAAATGGAAGAGACAGGATCAGGTCCCATCCTCGCCTCGCAAGTCATTGGGGAAGTTCTTGATCAAGATATTCACTATTATCTGCGTGTCGACTTTAACGGATTTGCAGAATTTATTGACGCCATTGGAGGGGTCGATGTCTACGTAGATAATTCCTTTACCGATCCAAATTATCCAAGCCACGGAAAAGAATACGATACGTGTGGATACGAGGAACCAAGTGAAGACACCGTGGTCGAACAGGAAGAGCCTAGTGAGCTCGCACAAATTCTCGCCATCGACTCAGAAGAACAAGGAATTTTAGAAGAGGCGTTACTTGAAGAAAATACGCCAGAAGTTGTTCCCAACTACTCTTGTCGATACGAGACCCTCACCTTCTTTGAAGGATGGACACACATGGATGGACAAACGGCTCTCAAGTTTGCGCGTTCCCGCCATGGAAATAATGGTGAAGGATCCGACTTTGCTCGTTCAGAGCGTCAGCAGAAAATTATTCTTGCCGCAAAAGATAAGGTCCTTTCCGCCTCGACGTTCCTCAATCCTTCCCGCATTTCAAAAATGCTTGAAGCACTGAAGGATAACATCGCCACAAATCTCGATGTGTGGGAGATTGTTCGTCTCGCCACAGAGCTCAAAGACGTCAGTGCGTCTGAGATCACCCACCACGTCATCGATGCTTCTAGCTCCTCTCCGTTATACTCGACGGTCCTCAATGGGGCGTATGTCCTTCTTCCAAAAAATGATGACTGGTCCCCGATTCAAAACATTGCGGAAAACATCTTCACCCCAGATGACGAGCTAAGCGCGAGTTTTGCCCAGGCCCCTGAGCAAAAACCAAAATTTGTTCGCGTGGAAATCCAGAACGGAACAAACATTACGGGTCTGGCCTTCACAGCCTCTCAACTTCTCGACGGACAAGGTTTTGACGTGATCAAGGTCGGAAACGCGAGCACACGAGGGTATGAGCATACCGTTATTTACGACCTCACAAATGGACAACGTTCAGAAGAACTCAAAGCTCTTCGAGACTTTCTCCAAGCGGATGTCACACTTTCGGCAACAGGATGGCTCATTAGTGGAGATATTGTGCCAAAAGAGATCACATTTACCTCGGACGACTCAGAACAGCTCACTACACAAGACGACGTAGATTTCCTCATCATCCTAGGCGAAAGCGCCTCATCCCTTGCCAGAAACTAGAAAATAGCCCAGAGTCCCGACACAAGCGTCGGGACTTTTGTCTCAAAGATAAAATCCCATTACAATACGTATATGCCTCATCAACCTCCCGTGGTCGCCCTGATCGGTCGAGCTAACGTTGGAAAATCTTCCATCTTCAATCGTCTTCTGGAAACGCAGAAGGCGCTTGTTTCAGATGTCGCTGGAACAACCCGCGATCGAAACGAGGGCGACTGTCTCTGGAGAGGTCGGATTATTCGACTTGTTGATACCGGAGGAATGGACATCAACACAAAGGACGACATGGAACTCAACATCCTCAAACAAGCGGAGTTTGCCATCGCGCGTGCTGATATTCTTCTCTTTGTCCTTGACGCAAAAACGGGAGCGATGCCACAAGAGCGTGCCTTGGCCGATCATATTCGAGAATCAGGAAAGCCTGTGATCGTTGTTGCGAACAAAGCAGAAAAAGTGGCTGAACGCCTAAGTGTCTCCAATCGAGAATGGCAATTCCCTGGACTCCCAGAACCTCTTCCTGTTTCAGCGGCACGAGGAAGTGGACTTGGAGATCTTCTCGATCAGGTGTACGAAAAACTAGAAGCTCTTGGAAAACCGGCGGTTGACCCATTTGAAACAGATGCCATCAAAGTTGCCGTGATTGGAAAACCAAACGTTGGGAAATCAACCCTTCTTAACGCCATCCTTGGAGAAGAACGTTTCATCACGTCTCCTATTTCGCACACTACCCGCGAACCAAATGACATGCTGATCACGTTGAATGACAAACGTTATCTGTTTATCGATACCGCTGGAATGCGAAAACAAGGAAAGGTGAAAAAAGCGGGAGGACTTGAAGAAGCCGCTGTACGACGAAACGAACACATCGTGAAAATGGCAGACGTGACCATTCTCGTCATGGATGCAAGTCAACCTATTGGAAATCAAGAAAAGACGCTCGCTGGTTTTCTTAAAGATTCTGGATCTGCCGTGATCATTGTGGCAAATAAATGGGATCTCATCGAAGACAAGAACACCACCACCATGAATCGCTACCGTGAATACTTTGCGGGAACACTTCCCTTCCTCAACTGGGCTCCTGTCATGTTCCTTTCGGCTCTCACAAAGCAACGTGTGAACACGCTCTTTGCTGAAATTGATCGGGTCTATGCCAACCGTGCCATCGAGATTCCAAATAAAGATCTCGCAGAATTTCTCACAGAGGCACAGACACGTCACAAACCGATGATTGGAAAAGGAAAGACCGTTCCGAAACTCCTTGGATTCAAACAGATGAAATCAGAACCTCCTCGTTTTGACTTAATCCTCAAAGCAAGACGAACAGATGCCCTCTCAGTTGCATACATTCGCTTTTTAGAAAACCGTTTACGTGAAAAATTTAATCTCACCGGCACCCCTCTGAGAATCAACATTCGTATCGCCCGAGCTGTGTCAAAATAGATCTCTATGAACGTTCTTTTAGGACTCGGAAACCCTGGATCAGAATATGAACGCACACGTCACAACGTGGGCTTTCTTGTATTAGACGAACTTGCTCGTCAACAGGGCGTCACCTTTACTTCAAAGCGATCCCTTGAAGCGGAGGTTACTGAAATACTCCTCAACGAAACACGTGTGCTCCTTGCTAAACCGCAAACATTCATGAATGCGAGCGGTCGAACCCTTTCCTCCATTCTTTCAAAATATCCCGTTTCCCCTGAAGATGTATTGGTCGTGTACGACGATGCAGATCTTCCGTTTTCTGATATTCGATTGCGCACAAGTGGAGGAAGCGCCGGGCATCGGGGCATGGAGTCCCTCTTGTCCGTCCTCCCAAAGGGAACGGGGCTGACTCGTATGCGTATCGGGATTGGGCGACCATCTCACCCGGATATTCCTCTGGACGAATTTGTCTTAGGTCGATGGACACCCGCAGAAGAAGAAGCGCTTCCAACCATTTTTGCCACCGCCATCCAATTGATTGAGCAGGAGCTCACAGGGCTATGATGGAGCAGGATCGCATGTTTTGGATCGCCCTCACGGCGTTTCGCCCCTTTGGTCCCATCCGCCTCGGACGACTCGCGCGACGTTTCCCCTCTATGGAGCGGGCGTTTACGGCGAGCGCGCTTGAACTAACGGAAGCGGGAATCGAACCGCACATTGTCAATCGATTTCTTCAAGAGCGTATTCATATCGACCCCGAAGCTCTTGCACGTGCCTGTGAAATCCAAGGAGTGCACATTGTGACCATCAAAGACGAGATCTATCCTCCACTCCTGAAGGAAATCTTTGACCCACCTGCGCTTCTTTTTGTTCGTGGAACTCTTCCTGACCCATCTCGTAAACATCTAGCGGTTGTCGGATCACGCAACGCAAGCCCCTATGGCATCCGTGTAACGGAACACTTGATCGAACCGGTCGCGCGATCTGGGGTCGTTATTGTCAGCGGACTTGCCTACGGGATTGATGCAAGTGCTCATGACGCCACATTGCGAGCCCATGGCACCACGCTCGCCGTATTAGGATCTGGTGTTGATCAAGAAAGTATCTACCCTTCGCGAAACAGAGCCCTTGCCTCACGCATTCTCGCGTCCGGTGGTGCTCTTATCTCAGAATTCCCTCTTGGAACTCCCCCACTCAAACAACATTTTCCTATTCGGAACCGCATAATCGCAGGTCTATGCCACGGAACACTCGTCGTCGAAGCCACCATAAAATCAGGAACGCTGATTACCGCCCGCAGTGCGATGGACAGCAATCGTGACGTCTATGCCGTGCCTGGGTCGATTGAATCCCCTCTTTCTGAAGGACCTCATGATCTCATCAAACACGGAGCGACTCCTGTGACAGAAGTAAAGGATTTATTCGGCATCGAACCTGTTCCAGAGGCGATTCCAACCTATCAACCAACAACGGAACACGAGTCGCAAATTTATACACGACTTTCCACGTCCCCCATCCATCTTGATGAGCTTATTCGTTCCACACAGTTGCCGACACCGACGGTTATGAGTACCCTTACTCTCATGGAAATAAAAGGAGTCATCCGAAACGAAGGAGGACAGTTCTACACACGTCTTGCTTGACGAATCGATTCAAATCTCTCGTAATATCCAAACATGTCTAAACTTCTCATTGTCGAGTCACCGACAAAAGCGAAAACCATTTCAAAATATCTTGGAAAGGACTACGTCGTTCTTTCTTCGTTCGGTCATATTCGTGATCTTCCGAAAAGCCAACTTGGAGTTGATCTTGAGCATGATTTTGCTCCGACCTACACCATTCCAACCAAAAGCAAAAAAGCTGTTGCAGAACTTAAACGTGCCGCAAAAAATGCTGACACCATCTATCTAGCAACCGACGAAGATCGTGAAGGAGAAGCCATTGCGTGGCATGTCGCAGAAGCGTTACAGCTGAAACCTGATCAACGCAAGCGCATTACCTTTCATGAAATCACCCGTGAGGCTGTCGAAGAAGCCGTCAAAGAACCTCGAGAGATCGATCTCAACCTCGTCAATGCCCAGCAAGCGCGACGCATTCTTGATCGACTTGTGGGATACGAACTCTCTCCGTTCCTGTGGCAAAAAATCCGATATGGTCTTTCTGCGGGTCGCGTGCAGTCCGTAGCCATGCGTCTTATTGTTGAGCGAGAACGAGAACGTCGGGCATTTACCATCGAAGAATACTGGACGATTGACGCAGAGTTTGAAAAAGAAGAACTGGTGTTCCCCGCAAAACTTATCACGATCAACGGAAAGAAACTTGAGAAACTCGAAATTCCAACACGGGAAGAGGCTGAAAAAATCACGCAAGCGCTTTCTGGATCTGAGGCACGCGTGGGAAACGTTGAAAAGAAACTTGCAAAGAAGGTTCCCCCAACTCCTTACGCCACTTCCACCCTTCAGATCGATGCAAACACACGACTTGGATTTAGCGCCAAACAAACGATGCGCCTCGCGCAAGAACTCTATGAAACCGGTCGCATTACCTACATGCGTACCGACTCCATGAATTTGGCAGAGAAATTTCTTGAAGAAGCGCAGGCGTATATTCGCGCAACCTTTGGGGAGAAATACGTGGAAGGAGCAAAGCGTTATAAAACGAAAAAGAAAGGAGCCCAGGAAGCCCATGAAGCGATACGCCCAACCAGTGTGAGTGCAACCCCTGAATCGCTCAAAGGGTCTCTTGAACCAAACGCGTTAAAGCTCTATACCCTCATCTGGAACCGGACACTCGCTTCCCAACTTCCCTCTGCCCAATTAAACCGAACACGAGTGGATATCAACGTAAAAGAATATCTCTTCCGCGCGAATGGATCTTCGGTGGCGTTTGATGGATTCATGAAAGTCTACCACTCTTCAAAGGAGAAGATTCTCCCAGAACTGACGGAGGGAGAAACCATCAACACAAAATCCATTCTTCCAACGCAACACTTTACAGAACCTCCAGCTCGCTACTCTGATGCAAGTCTTGTGAAGGTTCTTGAGGAATACGGCATTGGACGCCCTTCCACCTACGCGCCAACCATCGGAACGATCATCGACCGTGGATACGTGGAACGAGACGACAACAAAAAACTTGCTCCCACAGATATTGCCATGATCGTATGCGATGTGCTCGTCCAGCACTTCCCACAGATTGTAGACTTTGAGTTCACGGCAACCATGGAAAATACGCTCGACGAGGTGGCAGAGGGAAAAGTTGAATGGATTCCTATGATGGAAGCCTTCTATGGACCATTTCACAAAAATCTTGAAAGCAAAACCAAAGAAGTTGTTCGAGAAGACATCATGCCTGATCGAGAACTTGGAACGGATCCTGAATCAGGACTTCCTGTCATCGTAAAAACGGGGCGGTTCGGAGGTTTCGTTCAGATCGGAGAATACACAAAAGAAGATAAAGAAGCAGGAAAACCCAAACCGAAAAGTGCTTCTCTCCTGAAAGACATGCACATGGAATCTGTTACCCTCGCGCAGGCTCTTGATTGCCTCTCCCTCCCGCGAGACGTTGGAATGACAGACGATGGGAATAAGATCATCGCAGCCGTTGGGCGTTTTGGTCCGTATCTCAAAGCGGGCGAAGTCACAGCAAGTCTCAAAGAGCCTCATGATCCTCTCACCATTGATGTGGAGACCGCTCGAATCATCCTGAAAGAATCAGCTGAGTTGAAGAAGAAAATGGCGACACCTATTGCGGAGTTTGGAGACGATCCTACAACAGGCGGGGCCATCCTTCTCAAGCATGGACGCTTCGGACCCTACCTCACAGACGGAATCACAAATGCCTCTCTTGGAAAGACACGTGACCCTGCAGAGGTGACGCGTGAAAGTGCGATTGAGATTCTTATCAAGAAGCGAGCGCAAGGAACAAAGAAATTTAGGAAGGCAAAAACGGCCCCCCCGAAAAAGACTCCCAAACCAAAAACAACCAAACCAAGAAAATCATAAAACGGGCCTACGCCCGTTTTATCTTATGCCGCGACAGCGACAGGAGTCTCCTCTTTTTTACTTGCTTCATCTAACTCATCACCAAGGAGGTCTGCCACATCTTTTCCTAGTTTACTCTCCAGCACTTTTTGTCTCTTCTGTTTCTTTTCTGCCGCATCTAGTTTTGACTCATACTTCTTTTCACTTGCCCGAAGCTCTTTGAGAAGCTTATCCGCAAGCTTCACGCGATCTTCTTTGTTTTTCTTTAAGTGCTCATACAACGATTTATCAACTCCCATCCATTTTGCTGATTTATCAAGAAGGGACGTGATAAATTTTACCCCTGGAAGTTTCTTGTCAATCATTTTATCCGCAAGCTGATCCATCCCTCGAGCAAACCAATCGACAACAGGTAACGACTTCCATCCCACATATAACGCTCCTGCCCCAATGGCCGCCGATTTCAGATTCGCTATTCCAACCGCCGAAGCCACAGCAACACCAATACTCGCCCCCGCCACTGCCGCCACTGCTTTTGTATTATCTTGATCAAGAATCGATTCGCTTGAAAGACGTTCGAAGAACGATCGCTTTTCAGCTGGAAGATTCTCAATGCGAACAACTTCTCCATCAGGAGCTTTTCCAATATCCACAACAGAGACGGGAGTCACAGGACTTCTGTCAGGACTTGATCCAAGCGCTCGCGCACGAGCCGATCGCATCCGGAGTCGCCGTATCAGGCGTTCGCACCGCGTGGGGCGGACGAGGTCCTCGATCAGGAGTTGCTCCATCTCCTCGACGAGGAGCCGATCGATCTCTTTCTCGATCTGGTCCGCCACGTCCGGAATCAGGACTTGGAGGCATCTTCATCGGAGCAAATTTTTTACGTGGCGTTGAACCTCCATCAGACATAGAAAAAAGGTTAAGTATTTCTCTAAAAATAGCATAAAATATCCATTTTGTCAATGAGAATCAGGGCTTTACGCAAGTGATACACCAATGTATCGTAGAGAAAGTATGAACGAGACAATCCGCACATACGACGATCTCGAACGGCTCGTCAAAAAAACATACGCCTCACCGGACATTGAATCTCTCCGACACGCATTTGATTTGGCAGACAAGGCGCATGCAGGTGAAGTGCGTTTGACCGGTCATCCCGTCATCTCACATCCCCTTGCTGTTTCCTATCGACTCGCAGAAATGGGTCTTCATCTCAATGTCGTCATCGCTGGGCTCCTCCATGACGTAGTAGAAGATTCTGATGTCACGATTGAAGACCTAAAGAACGCCTTCGGAGAAGATGTTGCGTCTCTTGTAGAGAGTGTCACAAAGCTCAAGCACGGCATCAAATACCGAGGCGCAGAACGCTACGCAGAAAACATGCGAAAAATGTTCTTGGCAATGGCAAGCGATGTTCGAGTGGTATTCATGAAGTTCGCGGATCGTCTTCACAACCTCGAGACACTTTACGGACAACCAAAAAATAAGCAGGAGCGGATCGCACGTGAATCACTCGAAATTTATGCGCCGATTGCTGGACGCTTAGGGATGAGTGAATTTAAAGGAGAGCTTGAAGATGGAGCATTCGCCTACCTCCAGCCAAAAGAGTACGAGCGGATGAAAAACATCATGGATATCAAGGTGCGAGAAAAAGGAGCCTACGTCAGTCGCATCATCGATCAAGTCGAAAAACTTCTCGGAACAACAAGTGCGACCGACTTCCAAGTTCATGGCCGAATCAAACGTCTCTTCAGTCTTTTTAAGAAACTCAGAAAGTACCAAGGGGACCTCAGTAAGATTTATGATCTTATTGCCATCCGGATCATCGTCAGCGACGTCGAAGAGTGCTACATGGCCCTTGGACTGCTTCACCAAAAATGGCGTCCTGTACCGGGACGTATTAAAGACTACATCGCCCAGCCAAAACCAAACGGGTATCAATCTCTCCACACAACCGTCTTCACAGAAAATGGAGAGATCATAGAGTTCCAAATTCGAACGCTTGAAATGCATGAACTCGCTGAGTTCGGAGTTGCCGCTCACTGGCGCTACAAAGAAGGTTCGCGAAAAGCCGTGAAGAATACCCGCTGGATGGAGGAGCTCGCGCAAATTCAGAAAGAACTCCAAACAAAAAAAGACTTCATGGAACAACTGGAGGTCATGAAGATTGATGTCTTCAAAGATCGTATTTTTGTGTTTACTCCTCAGGGGAACGTTATCGATCTCCCAGAAGGAGCAACTCCCATCGATTTCGCCTATGCCATCCATACGGAAGTCGGAAATAAATGTACCGCATCTCGCATCAATGAAGTCATGCGCAACCTCGACACCCCCCTACAATCAGGAGATATCGTCGAAGTGGTAACAGACAAGAATCGTCGTGGTCCAAACCCAGATTGGCTCAAATTCGCCAAGACACGCCACGCGCGAACGAAGATTAAAGATGCGACCAAGAGAACGGTCAAAGGATGGTTCGCAGAAGTCCTGAAAGGAAGAGAGAAAGCAAAGAAATAATCAGATAAGATACCTATCAACGATGGTTATTCGAAAACAGTTCGTATAAATACGAGTTATATGAAATATACTTTTCCTTTTAAGGGCTAAACGCCCTTTCGCTTTTCTATTTTTAGGGCAAATTTGATTTTTCTTTTTTATAGAGGGGAATATATGGCGTCCCGCCGTATTCTCGGCGGGACGATTTTAATAAAAAAACCATTCATATTCGCTCAAACAATCGCTTGAAAAAATATGAATGGTGGGGAGCGAACAGCGTGTGACTGCTCGCTCCCCAGTGGTGACCGATCATTTTACGCGGATCGGTCGTACGCGACTCGCGTGCTACGAGTAGATGTCATCCGAGGGAGAGAGGAGGTACTTGAGCAGCAAGTCCCAGCGCTTGATACGCGGACACCTGCCGTCGAGCTCTTCACGCCTCTCCCGAGGTGCATTCCAGTCCTTGACTACCGCGCGCTCCTCGGGAGTGAGCACGGAACGGTCGAATTGTACCAAGAACCTGCTGTTGCACAAGAGCACCTGCGCGCCCTCAACAGAGAAAGGCGTCGGCCTGCTCTCGGACTCGTTGAAAGCGTCGAAGCAGGCCGAGGCGGGGTGGGAGTGGTGGTCACTGTCCGTGAGGACCGCGACGTACTTTGCACCCTCCTTCGCCGCGAGAAGCGCGAGGAAGATGCCGACCGGCATCTCCTTTCCCGCGAACCTCAAGCCCTCATCGGCAAGCGGATATCCGTATGCGGGCATCAGCAGGTCGACGAGGACGACATCGAAGAATCCTTCAGGGAAGTCCCCTTTACCACGAAGGATCGTTTGTCCCTCGCCGTAGCTGTCGGTGGTTACCAGGCTGTGCTCCCCATCGAGCTGCCTCCGGGCGGCGTCCTGGTGGATGGGGTTGTCGTCAATGACGAGGATTTTCATGACTGTCTCCTTTCTAAAGAGCATGATCTCCCTCAGACCCATTCCGAGTTTGAACAAAGCAGTATAGCATGGCTAATAGCTTTTGTCAATCGCTTTGCGCATTATTTCAACTAAAACAAGCCAAAAAGGTGTCTTGGCGGGGCGCAATTCACCCCTTCATTTCCCCTCTTGCGCCCCGCCAAAACGAAAAATCAAATTTGCCCTAAAAATAGAAAAGCGACCCTAACGGGATAAAAGGAAAAGTATACATCACATAACACTGGACATGCGGTTCGGGCTTTCCCCGAAAGCCCTCACCCAAATTGAAAAACTCCGTTCTTTTTGATAAAATTGAATAAGGAAGCGGGTTTTTTCAACTTCGCATGTCCAGAAACGTTAAATGCCATTTGTTGCTGATGGCTCTTCAAGAACATAATCAGCCTTCTCAAATTTTGCCTTGTTTTCTTCCCCTAACGACCTAGTTAAGTATTGGACAAAATTGTCAAAAATCTTTTTAGATTCACCGTCCAAGCCCTTATAAACATCTGACTGCTTAATATCACCAAAATTCCAAGAAAACTTCACGAGTAATTCTGGATTGTCCTTTATAAAGCTAATACAATCTCCCAGTTCAGACTTAGCAGTTCCCAAATCTTGCTGTAAAAGAGGCTTCGCCACTTTCAAATAATAAATGATAATTTTGTCCTGTTTATCCTCTACTTCTTTTTCCAAATGGCTTATTTTTTCATTAAAACTATTGTAATCAGAAAGCATTAAATAAACTTCAAGTAAATTGGCCAAGCTTCCAAAATCAGTCGGATCAATAACATAGATTTTTTCATAATACTTTTTGGCCCTAGCCCATGATTTTTGACTAATATGCCTAAGCCCCTCCTCTTTAAATTTTTCTAGCCGATTTTCTGCAACTTGTAAAAAAGCAAAGTAGCCAACAAAAATCGCAAAAACCAAAGTTACAAAATGACTTAGAATTGAGATATAGCGGTCTATTAAAAACTCTTCAGCGTAATTTAAAACCATAAAATAAGCCAAAACAGAGAAAAGAAAAAAAGGCAGAACAAACTTCCAATAACCTTTAACAATCAAAAGCTGTGCAAAAAATCTTAAAAAGAGTTTTTTACCAGGAGCTTTCAATGCAGCCCCAAGAGCTACACCAACAGCCAAAACCAATAATAACGCTAACCAATTTTCCGTTAGAAACTCCAACATATTCAAGATTATAAATCAACTAATGTATAGCACATAAACGCAGCAAAAAACAGCACTTAACAAGGTATAAGCGGTTACGTTCAGTCGTTTCACTCCTTCGCTTCACCCATATTTGCGGGTGATCCGCCTTCGGCGTATTATATCACCCGCAGACATCGCTTATACCTAGACGTTAGCCAAAATAGTAATAATTTTCCATGCTAGTAAAAAAAGAAATTTTGGAATGCGTAGCTTTTATCCTTTATAAGGATGACAAGGAACAATTTCATTATGTTGGCACCGCTTTTTTCCTCGGTGAGTATGTTGAAGATATAAATAAGACATTCACTTATATCGTCACAGCAAAGCATGTAATCGCCGGCATCAAGACTAAGCAAAATGACGGTAACGTTTATTTACGAATGAATGCAAAAACAGGAAGCACAAAATTAATTTTATTAAATCTTGAAGATTGGCAATTTCACGAAGACGACCCTTACGCAGATGCAGCCGTATTCTTTGGCCCTCCAGATAACGGTGAAACTGAATATAAATGTTTCCCCTTCAGTGGGCTTGCCAATGTTACAATTCTTGAGAAAGAAGAAATAGGCATAGGAGATGAGATATGCCTCACGGGGTTATTTATAAATCATTTCCAATAAACTGCAAAATCAAAGCAGGGATAACAATAAGGTACACTTGTTTCTGAGCTGAAAACATAGAGTCTAAAGCAAAAATAGGGCCGAAGCCCTGTTTTTAAAATCCACTTAAACGGTCTAGAAGGTCGAGAAGTTCTTCTCGTGAGTAAAAGGCGATCGAGATGGCTCCTTTACCATGAGACTCATTGATCACGACCTTTGTTCCGAGAATTTCACGAAGTCGTTTCTCATGTGCAAGAAGGTTTGGGTCTTTGTGTGCGTTTCCTTTTGCCGAGCTCTTTCTTGGCGAGCTGGTCACGCGAGCTTCCGCTTCACGGACACTCACTCCCCCATTCAACATCTGTTCAAATAAGTCTTCACGGCGTTCTTCATCCGATTCAGCTAAGAGGGTTCGCGCGTGGGACTTTGTGATCTTTCCCTCACGCAACGCTTGGAGCATCACTTCAGGAAGATCAAGGAGTCTCAATGTGTTCGCCACGTTTGATCGACTCTTTCCGACACGTTTTCCTACCTCCTCTTGGGTCAGGTTAAACTCATCCACAAGAGCCTTATACGCAATCGCCTCTTCAAATGCATTCAGGTCCTGTCGTTGAATGTTCTCGATCAGAGCCAACTCGAGCTTTAATTGCTCGCTCGCCTCACGCACAATCACCGGAACGGTTTTAAGACCGAGTGTTCGAGATGCACGCAATCGACGTTCTCCTGCAATCAACTCATAACCCGTTCCAACACGTGTCGCCACAAGTGGCTGTAAAATTCCATGCTCTTTAATGGAAGAGATGAGATCTTCCAGATCTGCTGGAGAAAAATGATGTCGAGGCTGACGAGGGTTTTCAACAATCTCATCAACCCCAATATCCAAGATCTGAGTTCGTGCCTCGGGAAGCACCTGTTCAGTCATGGTTTGTTTTTGTGGAATCAAGGAACCGAGTCCTCTTCCTAATGCGGATTTTGTACTCATAGGTTAAACGCGACCTTCTTCACGTAACAAAAATTCTCTTGCGAGACGTTCATAGGCTTTTGCGGCTTTTGATGCCGCATCATATCCGAGAATCGTCTTTCCAAATGATGGAGCTTCCGCCAAACGAATGGAACGTGGAATCACACTACGAAAAATTTTATCTGGAAAATAACGATACAGTTCCTCTAACACCTCTTTTGAAAGACGTGTGCGACCGTCGTACATCGTGATCACGGCTCCCATCACCTCCAAACTAGGTTTAATATTCTCCCGTACGAGATTCACCGTATTGAGAAGCTGGGTGAGACCTTCGAGAGCATAATATTCCGCTTGAACAGGGATGAGCACAGAGTCCGCTGCCACAAGGCCATTGAGTGTAAGCATGCCAAGTGACGGAGGATTATCGATAAAAATATAATCGTAATCATTTCGTACTTCCAACAGAGCTTTACGCAAAAAATGCTCACGCTCTTCTGCGTTCACGAGTTCAACACTTGCTCCGGCTAACGCTTGCGTGGCAGGAAGAATACTGAGCCCCTCATGCTCTGTGGTGTGAATCAAATTTCGAACCGCGTGTGATCCAACAATCCCCTCATACACCCCTGCGGAGAGCGTTTTGTGATCAATCCCCACACCAGAAGTGGCATTCGCCTGTGGATCCAGATCTACCAATAATACGAACTTTCCTGCTTGCGCTAAAAACGCTGCCAAATTTAATGTTGTTGTTGTCTTCCCAACACCCCCTTTTTGATTCACGACCGAAATAATATGTGCCATAGGAATACCGACAGTATACCCAAAAGATGGACCAATTAAAAGAACCTCGTTTCCGAGGTTCTTAGAACGAGAGGATTATACGGTGACAGAAGAAGCGGTTAGAATTCGAGCTGTCCCACTCTTCATGGGAGAAAGGTGTCGATACAGTCCCATGTAGGCAATCATAGCGACAGGAACAGAAACAAGAATTCCGATAAAGAAGACGAGATACCCTAACATCACGATTGTTCCGAACACCTGTTGGAATCCATAAATATCCCACTTGATTCCATCTGTCATCTGCGCACTTGCTCGAAGCGCCTCCATGGGTTTCATCCCCTGATCAACAACCAGCATAGGAGCAAGAATGTACTTCAGGGACCAAATGATTCCCGGAATGATAAAAAGGATTAGTCCAATCATCACGATAAGACCATACAAAACAGTGACGAGAAGATATGGTAGAGCACGTTTGGTTTCTGAAAAAAGCACTTTGATAGAAACCTCTTTCCCGTCAACGGCGTTGAGAAACAGTCTCACAAACCCTGCCCCAATCACGCTTCCCATCGCAATATAAGAAAGGAATGCAAGGAGGGCAAAAATTTCTTCTTGTTCAATGGCCCCTCCAATGATCAAAATAATCCCGGCAGGAATGATGACAGCAAGCCCCCCAACAAATGTGGCGACAATATAGGTCCCTACATGTTCTTTTGCTTTTGCCCATCCCATGCGTGCAAGAGCACTATCACTAAACATTTTTTCTGACATAAAATAATCCACGTTAATAGTATGCTTCTAGTATGATTGATAGGACTCTCCCTTGTCTAGTGGAAGCATTGCTATCCACACAAAAACACCCCAGCGTTGCTGGAGTGTTTTTGGTGCCGCGGGCGGGAATATTGAATTTGAGGCAAATCCAATATTGCACTCGTTCGCTCGGTACAAAATAGAAGTCGACAAAAAATGACTTCTATTTTGTACACTCACTCTCTCCTGCATCGAACCCGGGTGCGCGTTCTCATCCCGCACCACGGCACACAAAAACACTCCAGCATTGCTGGAGTGTTTTTGGTGCCGCGGGCGGGAATCGAACCCGCACATGGTTGCCCATACAGGATTTTGAGTCCTGCGCGTCTACCGGTTCCGCCACCGCGGCATGGAGCGAATCTTCAGACAAGCCGTCTTTAAAAAAGATGAGATACGCTGTGCTGGAAGGCGGAAAGCTCGTGAAATGTAGGTAATCCTACATTGAACGAGTTTCCGACTGAAGCACAAGTAGATCGCTTTTTTAAAGACGGCTTGGTAGCTGGAGGGGGATTCGAACCCCCGACCTCGGGCTTATGAGTCCCACGCTCTAACCAACTGAGCTATCCAGCTATGTAAAACGCCCAGGATTGGCCAGCTACTTGCTCTTCAGTCGGAAACTCACTCGATGTAGAATTTACCTACATCTCCTGAGCTTTCCTCCTTCCAGAGCGGCATATCTGACACAATCCTGAACGCTTTACATTCGAATACAAATCTTTGAGGCACGGCAAATATAGCGAATATAAGTTATTTTGACAAGGGTGGAAAAACAAAAAACACTCCGCGAAAAAGCGAAGTGTTTTTGGTTGCGGGGATCGGATTTGAACCGATGACCTCTTGGTTATGAGCCAAGCGAGCTGCCAGGCTGCTCTACCCCGCAGGCCAGTTATATACGATTCTTGCGAGCTCGTCAAGAAATCGAGACAAATGACACGGGATCGATTTTCATTTTCTCTGAAAAATGCTATCCTTGTCTGAGTTATGACCCTTACGACTCATGCGACTCTAGGAGCTGTTATTGGCCACGCCACCGGGAATCCTGTTCTCGCTTTTATTTTTGGCTTTATCTCTCATTTCCTGATTGACATGGTTCCACATGGAGACACAGGATTAGCCGATAACTACAAAATCCACAAACGTCGACGAAAGCAGGCTCTTGCCTACGTGACGCTCGATGCGGTCTTTGCCCTCTTCTTCGTCCTCATGCTCGCAAATACCCGAGACATTGAATCGATGCGCGCCTACTCATGGGGAATCGTTGGAGGAGTGTTGCCCGATCTTCTTGTGGGTATTTACGAGATCACCAAAACACGACTCCTCCGTTGGTTCAACACCCTTCACTTCGCCTTTCACGACTACTTCGTGAAGCGCAAAGGAGATGTCCCGCTCTACTACGCCATCATGGCCCAAGTCGTCTTAATCGCCTATTTACAAACAAAACTCTAAAACGAGGCCTCATGCCTCGTTTTTTGTTTGACCAACGTTTTTCAAAACCTTCAGCGTTTCTTTTGCGGTGCGAGTCCAACTGAACTCTGTTGCGCGCTCGAGACCAAGTTCGCGAATCTCTCGCACCCCCTCTGGTACAAGAAGACACTGAATCAAGGCAAACGACATGGCCTCGATATCTTCAGGGTCAACATACACAGCAGCATCGCCCCCCACTTCTGGCAGAGCTCCTCGGTTCGAAGCGATCACGGGAGTTCCGACGGCCATTGCCTCAAGGAGCGGTAACCCGAATCCTTCGTCTAATGACGGATAGAGCAAGCATGAGGCGCGAGCAATCAGATGCCACTTCTCCTCTTCGGTCACAGGCCCTAAAAACTGAATGACGCCGTTTGGCTCAACCTCTTTCCATGCGTGATTGATCTCAATAAGCTCTTGTTCGATTTCTTTTGTGTGCCACCCTTTCTTTCCAGCCACAATAAATCTCACCTGCGTGGCTTGTTCAGGTCGACTTTTTAGAAACGCATGAAACGCACGAAAGGCGTTGAGCAAATTCTTCCTTGGCTCAATGGTCCCAAGAAACAACACGAAGTCTCGATCAAACGGAAATCGCACATTCGAATCGTCTGCATCTTTAAGCGCGTCATACGCCTCTTGAAGATCCACCCCTTCATAAATCACCTGTGTCTTCCCAATGGTTGAGGGGATCAGAGCATGGAGTTTCTGTTCCGTCGCACAAGACACAGCAATGACTTGTGTCGCACGTTCAAGACTCTTAGGAACGATCACGCGTGTAGCAAAATTCTGATGTTCTGGAAACCATTCCGGATGATCATAGATCGCCATGTCATGAACGGTCACAACACTTTTTCCAAACCATCCAAGAGGGATTTGTCCAAAAGGAGAAAAAAGGACATCTGGGCGTCGCAGAAAAAAACGAAGGGGCAATAACACATGACGAGAAAGAAACGAAAGCTTCGGTCCGAATGATGGAAGAAGAGTGACATGAGGACCCATCTGTTCAAGTTCCTCACGTCGAATGCGAGAAAGGGATGGTGGGGTCGCCACAAAAAACTCATGAGAAGATGCTGATCGCAATAGTTCTGTCGTAATCGACCAACTATAATGCTCAATTCCGGCTCCTCGAGACCCATCTGGCGCACAGAGGGTTGTTCCATCAATCACGATTCTCATAGAAGTTGTATTCCTTGAAAAACACCTTGTGTTATTCCTAATACGAGGAGACCTGCGACGAGAAGACCCAGGACGATATAGGGGATCGCAATAGTCCGTTTAATCTTAAACAAAACGGCTAACACAGAACCCGTCCACACCCCTGTTCCTGGAAGTGGAATCGCGACAAATAAAAACAGGAAAAATGCTCCCCATTTCGAATATCGATCCCCGTATCTTTTTTGAAGTTTCTCAAAGTGATGCTCAATGCGGGAATTGATCTTAGGAAAATACCGAAGCACAAATGACATCGTCGGAGGAAGAAAAATATACACAAGGAGAATCGGCACGAGGTTCCCTAACACCGTACTGACATATGCCGTGACAGGATCAAGCTTGAACACAAGGAGCGCAATGGGAAGAGCGGCTCGTAATTCTGTCACGGGTAAGCTCGCCAAAAGAGCCGAGGCGAGCTCCGGAGAAATCTGTGCGACCATGCTCACAATGGCATCAATCATAGGGTCTGCCATCCAAATGTTTTATACGCCCACACGGCTAATGCCTTCACGTCTTGAAATCGTCCTTGTTTTGTTTCTGAACCTAAAACGACCACGATAATATCCCCAGCTCCTTCATGCGAAAAAATCGTTCCTAAACAATACCCAGCTTCCGGAAGGAATCCTGTTTTTCCGCCAAGAATGTTGTACGGCGCCTGATCCACAAATGAACCAAGAAGCTCATCAGTACTTTCAATCACATACGTACGTCCTGAGGAACCTGTAATCGTCACCGATGAGAGTTCTGTGATCTCTCGGATGGTATCGTTTTCAAGGATCTTGTCGAACATGATCGCTAAGTCTGTCACCACAGAAATGTTCTTGGAAGAAAGGCCTGTTGTGTCATCAAAAGTTGTCGCTTTCATCCCAAATTCCGCTGACACCTCGTTCATGCGCGCCACGAAATCTCCCAATGGCATTCCCGATAAACGTGCCAATGCAGCCGTGGAGCTATTGTCACTCCCAACAAGACTCGCTTTCAGCAGATCACGAATACTCACGGTCTCTCCAATAGACAAATGAAAGGCAGCTCCATACCGAATGTCTTCGGACATGAGGGTGGATGGAGCATCCAGGTCTGGACCTGTCTGCAAAAAGACGTACGCCGTCATCAATTTTGTGATCGACCCGATCGAACGTGGTTCACTGATATTTTTTTCAAAGAGGACCTCATGCGAATTTCGATCAACGACAATCGCACTCTGTGCGCTCGTCACAACCCCCATACTTGTTGACACAAGCTTTACCGGAGCGATCTGACGATTCGGTGCTTCTGGGAGACGGTGCGTAATCACTTCATAGGCTTCAAACAAATCAAACGGCCGTGAAGAGGCTTCTGGAAGGAGGGCCCGAGCCTCAAGTTCTCCCGCGTCTGCTGGGAAAAACTGCAACAACGTACTCGCCAAAACAAGATGGGTGAAAAGTTTTATGATCATACCTCCTCTTCAGGTTCTCGATTCAAGAGTTCTGCCACTTTTTCATTTGTGTGAAACGCCTCATACTCCGGAAGATCCTCAAGACGATTTGTCCCAATGGCCTGCAGAAACTCATGGCTGACATGATACACCGGCTGAAGGCGTTCCTTGTCTTGCTCCTCAAGAATATATCCTCGAATTAACAGATTGCGGAGAATCAGGGAACAGTTCACCCCTCGGATAAGTTCAATCTCTGGTTTTGTGATTGGACCTCGGTAGGCAATGATCGTCAGCGTCTCAAGTGACGGTCGTGTGAGAGGGCCTGAGGCTTCTTTCTTTAAAAACTTCGCCACAACCTCTCCTGAGGTGGCATTTGAAACGAGTTGGACAGAACCATTCTGCTCCATGAGATGAACCCCAGATGTCTCAACATTAAATCGCAAAGCAATATCATCGATCGCTTCACGCACAACTTCCTCTGAAAGATCAAGATGCTTTCTCAAATCGATCAATTTAATTGGTTTCGCCGTAGCAAAGAGCACAGCTTCAATGGTGGTTGTAACCATAATTAATCTACGCGTTTTATTTCAATTTCATCAAACACCCCAGACTGCATGACAGACACGGCTCGTTGCTTCACAAGCTCCAGAAGAGCGAGGAAACTCACCACGACATCCACTTTTGATTTTCCTCCACTGGCAATCTGACGAAAGGTCATTTTTGTCCGAGAGAGAATCGCATCGTGAATTTCGCGCAATCGTTCTTTCACAGATACCACCCGTTCCATCGCGGCGGTTTGAAGTTTAAAAAATGGTTCAAGTCGTTTCAAGAGTCCTGTAAACGCCTGCGCGAGATCAGTTGGGATCACGTTCGTCACAACCTCTCCCTTCTCCATTTTCACAACATCCGCCTGGACGCGTTCAAATGACTGATTGAGATGATCAAACCGTTCCTCAATGAGTTTCGATGCGTCGACAAATTCTTTATACAAACGGAGTTGGAGCGCGAGAGTTGATGGATCCTCTTGTTCCATTTCAACCTTCACCGGAAGAATCGCTTGCGACTTAATAAGAAGCAACTTCGTTGCGACAACCAAAAAATCTGCGAGTTCCGCCAAAGGAACCTCATGCGTGTCCATGTAATGCAGGTACCCTTCGGTCACACTCGCAAGGGAAACTTCCGTAATCGGAAGTTCTTCCTCTTGAATAAGCTCAAGAAGCACATGAAGCGGTCCATCAAATTGTTCCGATCGAACTTCAAAAGCCATAACTAGCCCTTATTATATAGGAAATCGAGCAGTTCGCAAAGAAAAACAACGCCTCAGAAAGGCGTTGTTTACTTCAAAAATGATGTTTTATGGTCTTAATCGCTGAACATCTCGAGGAAATATCGTTGCCTCTTTAATATTCGCAAGCCCAAGCACGTTTTGTGTCAGACGCTGAAGTCCCATCCCCCATCCTCCTTCTGGCGGAATGCCGTACTTATGCATCATGAGATAGTCCTCAAACTCCTCTGGTTTAAGTCCTTTTGCTTTAATGCGTGCGATTTGTTCGTCGTAGCGATTAATACGCATTCCACCGGACACAATCTCTGAACCAAATCCAATAAGATCGAAACTCAATGTCAAAGAAGGATCTTCTGGATCGAGTGCCACATAGAATGGACGTTTTGTTTCTGGATAATGCGTGATGAATAGGAACCCTGTTCCATGCTCACGTGGAGCCCACACCGTCGACAACCACTTCTCGGCTGAAGGCGACAAATCAGGTTCGCTGGTTTCATCAATCCCCGTTCCTTCTTTATAGATCTCAAGCGCCTCTTGCAATGTAATGCGAGGAAACCGCTCTCCCAAAGGAGGGAGAGTCACTCCAAGAAGCTCGAGTTCTGGTTGGCACTCCGCCTCAACCGCTGTGAGCATCGCGCGAGTAGCTGACTCTCCATACGCCATGACGTCTTCCATACTCTCGACGAATCCCACCTCAAATTCCAACTGGTTAAACTCGGTCAAATGTCGAGAAGTCGCAAACTTTTCCGCGCGGAACGAATAGGACACTCCATAGACCCCCTCGTAAACACCCATCGTAATCTGTTTGTAGAGCTGGGCAGACTGCGTCAGGGTTGCCTCACGTCCGTAATATTCCACTCGAAAAAACTCCGCTCCGCCTTCGGATGCTGCACCTGCCAACACAGGAAAGAAAATTTCCGTGAAGCCCTGCCCTTCCATAAACTGACGAAAGCCATGCACCAACGCGGCTTGTACACGAAAGATCGCACGCTGTTTTGGATGACGAAGCGTCACCACGCGATTATCTAAAAGGGTATCAAGCTGAACATCCACATCATCTTTATTCACCTCAACCGGAACCACATCTTTCACGGGAGAGAGAATCTCGAGCAAGGTTGCTTGAATTTCAACTTCCTTCGCGTTTGGATCTTTCGATTGCTTCTTCACGACCTCCCCTGTCACCTTCAAGACCGTCTCGACTTGAAGACCTTTCAGTTGCTCGAGCTGTTCAGCCGTCAACACCACTTGCACGAGACCTGATCGGTCACGCACAATCGCAAATCCAAATTTAGCCATGTCACGAAGGCGATGAAGCCACCCAGCGACGACCACTGTTTCTCCGAGCTTCTCTGGAAGCTCACGAGCAAGAATTCTATTTTTCATACGGCACGATTTAAAAAGACCAGCATATACGCTGGTCTTTGATTTCATCTATGTTAGATAGACAAGATTGACCAGCATCGCTGAGGATCATTATTGTCGTTATTATCCACACGAAGGCTCAACTTTGTCATAGGTAAATCTATTGTTTCTCATCCTCAGATGACTGTCAAATGAGGATGTGTATTTCTCACTTATGGGGTAATTCTATTGATCATGCGTGGGAATGGGATGGTTTCGCGGACGTGGTGGAGACCACAGGTCCAGGCAACGATGCGTTCGAGACCGTAACCGAACCCGGAGTGTGGGACCGAGCCGTAACGGCGCAGGTCGAGATACCACTCAAACGGAGCTGGATCAAGACCGTGCTCACGAATGCGCTCCATAAGTGTCTCGTAATCATCCTCGCGCTGGGAGCCTCCAATAATTTCTCCATACCCTTCTGGCGCAAGAAGGTCATTGTTCAAGACGCGTGTTGGATCTGCCGGATCGCGCTTCATATAGAAGGCCTTCACCACGGCTGGATACTTTTCAAGGAAGATCGGCTTATCGTATTGCTTTGTAAGAAGCGTTTCATCGTCTGCCCCAAGATCATCCATCTCCCCAATATCACTTCCCATCTCCCGGAGCTTTGCGACCGCCTCTGCGTGCGTTAAGTGTACGAATGGCGCTTGTACTTTTTTGAGAGGTTCAACATCACGCTCCAACACCTTCAGCTCATGCGCACAGTGTTCAAGCACATCGGCAACGATGCGACAGATAAGTTCTTCCTGAATTTTCATGTTCCCTTCGTGCTCCACAAACGCGGCTTCCGCATCCATCATCCAGAACTCTGTGAGATGGCGACGTGTCTTTGATTTCTCCGCACGAAACACCGGACCGAAATCAAACGCTCGTCCGAGACTCATAATCCCCGCCTCTAGGTACAACTGTCCCGACTGAGCAAGATAGGCTTTGCTTTGAGAAGTCGTCTCATCTGCCTTCTCTTCATCTGCGAAATAATCGAGTTCAAACAAGTCTGTTGTTCCCTCACACGACGTTGGGGTCAAAATCGGGGTATCGAATTTAATAAACCCGTTCTCGTGAAAATAGGCGTAGGTCGAAGTAATAATTCGATCACGAACACGTTGAACCGCCCACTGACTTTCCGCACGCAACCACAGATGTCGCTGATCAAGAAGAAAATCAGGACCATGCTCTTTCTTTCCAATAGGGTATCCCTCTTCCGCAATCTGAATCGCTTCGATCGATTGTCCTTCAAGCTCAAACCCAAGAGGCGCACGTGCATCCTCCTTTACCAGCCCACGAATGATGACCGAGGACTCAAGACGCATGCCTTCGAGGATGGCCCATTGATCTTCTGGGAGATCCGTCTTCATATACACCGCCTGCATACGACCGGTCCCGTCGCGAAACTGTAAAAAGAAAATCTTTCCGCTTGAACGGAAATTATAGCACCAGCCTTTGAGTTCTACCTCTTCTCCAATGTGCTGATGAACTTGTGAAACAGTAAGTGTCGTCATAGTGAGACTAGCTTAGCATACCCCGCATGCAGCCCTCAATGAGGAGGCTGGGATCACAGGAAAATGCGAAATCATAAGGGATTCTACGCTTTCATGAAAACCTAAGAGATCATCGGCTCGTAAATGGGGTCGAAGATGCGATGCAAAAGATGCCTCAAGTCCAAAGCGAACAAGTTTCAACGCCCCGTCCGTCATCGGTCTTGAGGCGAACCACTGTTGCTGGTCACGCTGGGCACACCCTATACACACCACTCCCCCTTTGAGTCCGTGCCACTGATACTGACCAGACACAATGGTCTCTCGACACGCAAGACACTGATTCAGTTCTGGACGATACCCGACACACATCAACAGCTTCAAAGCAAACCCTCCTAATAAAAATCCCGCACGCTCTTGTGATATTTGTGTATCGTCATTCAAAAATTCTAACCACGAAAGAAGCAGATGATAAATGTTCGAGTCATGTTCGTCCGCGCGCGTTCCAATATCAACAAGGTGGAGAGCATTTTGAGCAAGAACGAGTTTGGGAAGGTTCGCATAAATCGAAGGGAACGATTGGAGTCGATCAACTCCCGCCACAATTTGATATGCCCGACCATGAATCAACATGAGATCAACAATCGCCACCGTCTCCAGATGTGGGGTGAGCTTCGCAAGCGTCTTATGTCCTCCACGGGCGAGAAATTCCACCTTTCCTTTGGTGGGAGTGAAAACCGAATACCAACGATCCACTTCCTTGTGGTCGCGTCGCGATAAAACAATCCCTTTTGTTTGATAGATGACAGACATAACTACCGTCACTCACGGGCCGAATAAGAATCATGAAAATAGAAGCATCTGAAGTGAGTCCTGATGTTCCGGTCTGAGGAAACTGATCTTCCCCCGGAGCGTAATACGTCCCAAAGAGAATATCAATACAACAACAAGAGTGATGCGAAGTGCATCACTCTGAAACCATTCAATCAATTGAAGGAATCCCATTTCAAACATGGTTAGTACACGAGTCCATCTTTCAATCGATCAGGATCGATTGTGCGATCAAAGCACGTATACCCGCTCATGTGAGACCAGGTATTAAAATTTCCTCCTATGTCGTAATACATCATGGGCATCACCGTTCGAATTTCATCGACGGAACCATCTGCTTCTGTCGTGAATGTCGCACAAAGTTGAAAACTGAGATCTCCGGTCACGAGGTACGCATACTCAACTCCGGATTCAGGATCCATTGGATTTCGATATCCAAGAATATCGTCTTCAAGTACCGCAAGATTCTCTGGGAGCACTTCCTTATCTTGCCAATAACCAACAATGCTCGACTGAATCGTTGAAAGATCTGAAACGCGTTGTTGGTCAAGTCGAACATCGCGCTGTTTGCTTGGACTTCCCACAACGATCATGCTCGCCACAATCGCCAGAACAATAATCACAGAACTTCCCACAGCCGCTCCCATGGTCACGCGTGTAGGTGCCCCTGGATCACGCTTTAATTCCCACAGGTAATACCAAAACGAGGCAACAGCCACTAACAAAACACAAACGACTTTTAAGGCAAATCGTGTCGTCAGTTCTCCATCGAGGAAATAATTAATGAGTGTGATCAGATCAATAATAATGGTGATCGACGCCACAAAGAGCATGAGATGCAGAAGCCACTTACGAATCCAAATATGTTGCTTGTCTGTATCGGCGCGCAAATCCTTTCCAATAAAAATCGACATGAAGATCACCACAGGCCAAGAAACAATAAGCGCAGAGATCGCTCCTCGAATGGCCTGGAGCGCTCCCTCTCGATACCAGTAATCAAGCTGGTCAGGGAACTGAATATTAATGTACTGGAACATGAGCGTTAAAAAACTCACAACCCCCACGATAAACATGGCGATCAAAAGAAGATACGAAAAGACATCTCGGGCGGAGCTTTTCGATGAATGTTGTTTTGTCATATGGATCTAGTATACCCTTTTTTCTATAGAAAAAGGAAAAGATACATTGACGAGCCTCTAAAAATCTCCTATTCTCAAAGTCCTTGATTCACAGGAGAACCCATGAGACAGACTCAGCTTGTCGGGACGGCGAGATTCACACAAGCAAACAGCGAACACACTGGTAAGATCACCATTGTGCAAGGGATACAAAGCATCTTCAACCTTGTGACCATCGAAAACGTCGGCCAGGGCAAGGTCAAATTCGATCGAGATGGATCGTTCAGGGGATCCTGGGCCATGAACAACGAGATCTACGACGTTGATGGTAAAGCCCATGGCGACCAAAGCTCCTGGGACGGAACCTTCATCCTCCGTCACGTTGAGACCAGTGCCATCATCGCTCGAGGATCCTTCCACGTCGAAAAAACCAGCAGGTGAACTGCTAGTGTCTCTTCTCTAGAGCCGTACGGGCTCTTTTATTTTTCTGATTTTTCTTACCCTCTCAAAAAGAACACAGCAACAAACAGCACCATAAAGTTTATTGTCGAAACAACACACCAGGTACAAAAAGCTCGTAACACCAAAGCCTGAATGTACGTAAAGTACAGTGAAAAAAGAAACCCAACGACCACCACCGCCGTCACAGGCCAAAACGGAATCATTCCTTGGATGAACAGCCAAGTTCCAATGAGAATCGCGACATACATGGCGAGGCCTGCGTAGGAATTTGGAAACCCAAACAATTTACTTTGCGGACTCATTTGGACTTTTTTACACCACTCGTCTGGGAAAAAGAGGCATTTTACAGGAGTCTTCGTTATGGAGTGATACGAAAGATAGAGCGTATCAAGAAGTCCGATACCCGCAAAAATGAATAAGAGCGTTTGATATAAAGGCATATGAAAAATTGGTTATAGATCGTATGAATAGGCTATTCAATCGGGAATCCAGCCATCTCCCATGCGGTAATTCCTCCCTCAACATTATAAACCTCTTTAAACCCAGCCTGATCGAGAACTCCGCACATCGCAGAACTTCTTCCGCCCGTCCGACACTGAACGTACACATGATCATACGCACGCAGAGCTTCCTTATACAGGGCAATCTTATCAAGCGGTTTATTGTGCGCTCCAGGGATATGTCCTTCGAAGTACTCCTCAGGAGATCGAACATCAATAAGAATAGATGTCTTCATCTGCTCTGGATCATGTAGAACGTTGTGTAAATCTTGAACGGAAATGCGTTTCATACAAATGAATTTTTGACTGCACGATGATTAGGAAACGAGTTTTATTAAAAACCGATAGATCTCAACCATCGCAAACGTATCGAGTTTGCAATACGCGAGTAAGTCTTTCGCAATGTGATCCTTTTCCTCTGTGGGAGTCGCAGGGTTGATCATACGTTCCCAACGCTCAATCGCCTGATCTCCTTTTTGAATCCCAAGTGCTTTGTAGGTGAGGTGCGGAACGATCACGGGCAATACGTTCTTAATGCTGGCACTCCCCTTAAACTCCGCATCCACATAATAGCTTTTGGAAAAGACCGTCATGAGATCAAACATGTTGTCATTGATCTGCTCAATAAAATCCGCCTTGTCTGGATGGAGTTCCGCGAGTTTCATGTTTCGCTGTTTTTCATACGTGCTGTACCACGAGATGACTGTCGCATGTGGATTCATATCTTCGATCATGCGATCAAGTAGTGGTCGCGTAAAATCTCCAACCGGATCCTTCACCAAAAACTCCTTGTGCTCAAGCGTTCCGTCTTCTTGCAACGTATGGAGAGAGTACTGAAAGGGCACTTGCTCATAGGCGCCAAATCCATCAAAACGTGGAATGGCACTTGAATATCCTTCGTAATCGAAAAACTGCAACGGAAAGATAAGCTCACTCAGGAGTTCCTTGATCCCCTCATGGTCGATGATCGGCGACCCAGCCATATAGGCATCGTACTGTGCTCTTTTTGCCCCCTTCAGTTTTTCTGGATTGTCGATATCTTCAATGCGAAAAATACTCCGGTCAATCCAGTCATAAAACAATGCCTTGCTTCCTCCGATCCGATTAATATCATGAACAGAATATTCCGGGACATCCGGATAGGAATAGGCAAACGTCGTACATTGGGCGGAACGTCCACGATACAGACAGTCACATCCCTTTGGTTCAGGTCCGCTCAACTCAACTTTCATGGCCTCCATTTCTTCTCTCACAGCTTCTTCGGCCATCAGAACCTCCTCTGTCAAATCTGCGGTGATAAACAATTCCTGAAAATTAACTTTCCCCTTCTGTCGGTAAGCGCTATTGAGATGAATCACTCCGGCCTTTACAATCGTCAGTCCCGTTCCCTCAATGACCTGTTTCTGAAAAGCAAGATCATTCACATGATGATGAGGCACCTCTCTTTTTACATCATTCGTCGCTTTCACTTCGTACAGCTCCCACCCATTCAATACGCCATTCCATCGCAAAATATCCGCTTGCACAAAAAACTCCTCGAATGAAAACGCTCCTTGAAAAAGCGTATCTGGTTTCAACGCAAGCACATTTTGCGTTTGAGGCACGGCGCGCATCCCAACGAGTTCAATCAGTGTCCCCTCAGGAAAAAGATGTCGTGCGGACTCATCGGCGACGTTTCCTTCTTCAATAATCTTCTTTTCAAATTCGGAAAGCTCTTTCCCTTGAAACAGGTCCGGTTTGTGCTTACGCAACCACAAATTCTTCCGACAAAAGGTATATTCAAGATAATCCGTTTTTGTGATGTACATAGTGACCGCATGATACCAAAGTTTTCATACTATGGGGGAGATATCCATAGAAACATCCTCTTTCTCATGTTACCATCCCTTCATATGACCATTCCCTCTCATGCACAGATTGTGCGTTGGCTCACCATCGCCACCTGCTGTACGCCTCTGTTATTTGCCCCGTTCGTACTCACCCCATTTCAGGCTCCAACGTTCCTGGCGTTTAGCGCACTCGTTGCGATCACGCTTCCATTTTATCTCTCTTGGATCAAGCAAGAACGCTCACTGTTTCCAGACAAAGGGAATCCTCTCCTTCTTGCCGTCATATTCTATCTGGGGATTCGTCTCATCAGTGCGGTATTTGGCGTGGATCCATGGAATAGTTTTTTTGGAAACGAAGCCCGTATCGGAGGACTCATTCTTCAGCTCCACCTCTTTCTTTTTACCTTGTACCTTTTTGCGTTGCTAAAATTCGATCGTGAAAAATTTTTCCGCTCTGTTTCTACCACGTTCATCCTTCTTGCGAGTATTGCCAGTCTCCACGGAATTCTCGAATATCTGAATATTCTCACCCCTCTCTCCGCAGGCTTTGAGTCACGAAGTAGTAGCGTGTTTGGAAACCCTGCCTTCTTTGCCTCCTTTTTAGTGATTCCCTTGTTTTTGGCGATAGCACGATCCCTATCCGAAACATCTAAAAAATACAAACGCCTTTTCCAAGGAGCAACTGTTCTCACCTTCCTTGCCATCCTGACAACGGGAACACGGGGAGCATTTCTTGCGATCATCATTGGAATACTTCTCACGATCACCCTTCGAGTCGTCTTCACCTCAACCACAAAAACACGTCGCCGGCTCATCTTAAGCGCACTCGTGTTTCTCATCCTCCTCACCGGATCATTTGGCATTGCTCGCACGATCGCTCAACCCGACACGGAACTCTACCGATTTACGCACCTATTCACAGACACCGGTGTCGAACGATTTGCCTACTGGAACATGTCTTGGAAGGGATGGAAGGAACACCCGATTCTTGGAAACGGCTACGAGAACTTCTACCAAACAAGTACCTCACATTTCGATCCTGCTCTCTATGAATTTTCGAACTTTTGGATCGACAAGCCCCATAATGCGTTTTTCGAAATCCTCTCTACCGGAGGATTGCTCTCCTTGGTGAGCTATCTCACGCTGATTGGACTGATGCTCTACGCACTCAGGCAATCCATACGTAAAGAGAACGACTCATGGACTCCTCTTCTGTTGATCGGAGCCGTCATAGCCTATCTCGTCCAAGCATTCTTTCTCTTTGACCTCCTTGATTCACAAATCCCTTTTGCGTTTCTTCTTGCCTATACGGTGCTCTTATTTGAGAAGGATCGTGCCCCCACAGGAGCAATCCCTCTCTCCAAAAAAGCGCTTCCGATTTTGATTCTTGGCGGGGTCGGGACGGTCGCTCTCATCGTGTTCTTCTATGCTCCCATGTTGCATGATCTCTTCTACGCCATGGAGTCTCAAGATGCGGTAAAGCACAAAAATTGGGAGCTTGCCCTTGAGGATACCGCAAAGATTGGGACCTCTTGGATGGCGTTTGATCACCACCTCACCGCGCGAAACCGCTATGACCTCTTACAACAAGCGATAGATGCCAATGTTCGAAATGCATCGTTTTATACGGAACTCTTTCATCTGACCTACGAAGCGCAGGAGCGTGCGATTGCACGACACCCGCAACATATGGAGTACCTCAATGAACGTATTGGTACCCTGATCTTTGAAGCCCGATTAAAAGCAAAGCCCGTTTCAGATGAGGCCTTCACCTTAGCTCAACGGTCGATTGCCCTTGCGCCAAATCGCATCGAGTCCCTCTTTCTTCTGAGCCAAGTCTATCAACAAAACAATGAATGGGAATCCGCGATCGACACGATTGAACAAGCCGTGCGTATTGCTCCCTCGAATGCCCTCGCTATGGGAACCTTAGGCATGTTGTATTTCCAAACAGGAGAAAAGGAACAAGGCGCCCTCTATCTGCGTCGTGCGCTTGAAAAGGATTTTCAGTTTCTCCCTTCCTACGTAACGGTTGTGAGCCTTCTCTCAAACTACTATGCCGAGATAGGAGATTGGGAATCCAATATTGCCCTCTTCACGCTTGCCATCGAACGCTTGCCCTACGATTTTGATCTCTACACCACCCTCGCCACGTCCTACCACATGGCGGGAGACGACGAAGGAGCACGAAGAATTGCGGAACAACTTCTTGCCATCGATCCATCCACAGAGGAAGGGGTACGAGCATTTTTAGAAACCCTTGACACACAAGAAGAGGTGTACTAATGTACAAGTACACTATGTCTACTCCAACAGATTGGCGGGAAGATCTTGTCCATCTCATACAGCTTGCCGATGAGGACCCAACGGTTCTCCCTGCCCTTCTTGAGGACTTGCTTACCCCCGAAGAACTCACAGCCATGGCTCAACGATGGCAGATTATCAAAGAACTTTATCGAGGCACCCCTCAGCGCGAAATCTCCCAAACCCTTGGGGTGGGAGTTGCGACCGTCACGCGCGGTTCACGCATGCTGAGAAACCCTCAAGGCGGATTCCGCCGTATCATCGATATGATTTTAAGCACGAAACGTCCAACGGGCCTTACCAAGGCCTGGCGAACTCAACTCACGGAATAATCCCTGAGCAGAGATTCGTGCTGTCCAAACAGCCTTTCCACTCAGGGAGGGTTGTTTTTATTCGGAGCGTCGCATGACCACAAGACCCATCTCTCTCACGACCCGTACCGGCGAACAGATCCGTGTTCGCCTGCTCGACTCGCTTCCCTCTCGTGAGCACGCCATCGTGTCCGCTTCTGAGGGATTCGGTCAGCCCATCGACCCGGCTCTGAGTCTGGATGTGGAAGAGCATCTTGATGCGTGCCACTTCGGATTCCAGTTCCTCGACGCAGACGGGCAGATCGCGGGGTTCACGCTCTTCAAGCACTTCGACGACCTTCTGTGTGGAGGCGGAATGATGATCCGACCTCGCTTCCAGAAGTCCGGTCTCGTGCGCGAAGGGATCAAACTCGCACGTGACCGCACGCAGGCACGCTTCCTGGCGTACCGCACGCAGTCTCCGCGCATGTGGTCTGCCGGACGGAGCGTCACCCGCATCTGGGGTCTGGCACAGATGTTAGTCATTATTTTGTAAGATTCTTCGCAGTAGTAAGCGAAGTTTTTTGTTTGAAAAAGTGTTGTGTCTTTTTTGTGCTTCTTTTATGTGTTTTGGATAGCTTTTGTAACT
>Ga0210057_1000602_pt1 | contig 59231 bp, 59 predicted proteins | sample CryGeyCG2114_010_2_FD_183968 | JGI IMG/M metagenome (GOLD analysis project Ga0210057, IMG submission 183968) | Groundwater microbial communities from aquifer - Crystal Geyser CG10_big_fil_rev_8/21/14_0.10 (SPAdes) (version 2) | ecosystem: Environmental > Aquatic > Deep subsurface > Groundwater ...
TTCTTGCACAATGACCGAATGGACATTTCCTCTTTTTGAGCCTTTTTCTGACCGCATGCGTATTGCGCTCTTTACAAAGCAGGACAATGTCTTTTCCGATGCTCAGGCAGCACAAAGTATCGGACAACGTGACTATGTAGGTTTACATCAAATACATGGGAATACGACGGTCATTGTTGATGAGCCGAGCAGTGGCCTACTCCATGCAGACGGTATGGCAACATCCACCAGGGAACTGGCACTCTGTATTCGTTCTGCAGACTGCCAGACCTTTGCGGTGTACGAACCGACTGCACAGGTTGCAGGACTGCTCCATGTGGGGTGGCGTGGCCTTATTGCAGGGGCCATTCCGGCATTTTTTACGGCTCTGGAAGCCCGCTTTGGTATTAGCCCGCAGAAGACGTACGTGGCCGCCGGTCCTTCACTCTGCAAAAAGTGTGCAGAGTTCACAGATCCACACACAGAGCTCGGAGAAATAGAGTCGCAGTACATAGAAGGAAGGCATGTTGATTTACGCGCAGTTGCAAAGAATTCTTTACTTTCTTTAGGGGTACCACCTCACCAACTGGAGCATCACCCCGATTGCACATGCTGCAGTCCGGAAGCCTACTGGACCTACCGGGGAGGCGATGCCGCAGAAGTAAAAAAAGGAAAGGTGAATAGAGTGTGCTGTGTGCTCCTTTCGTAACCGCACAAGAGACGACAGGTAGGTGAGAAAGGCAAACTATACAAAATGTATAGTATGCTTACTGGAATTTACAGTAGGCAGACGTACATCTCACGCTTGCCGGAGCCCTTCTGCAAGCCATTAGATTAGATAAATTCTCTTGTACTGCTAGAGTGTGCCTGTCTCGACTTCTCGTCAGGGTAGTTACGTTTCTTCTCTATCAGTTTATGACGGGAGACTTAATTACGTTGGTCCGTGGACCATCGTTGCGGTCACCCACCTGGACATTCCAGGGACGAACGTTCCTACTCGACGGCTGCCCGGATGCAATACAAAAATAGAGGAAATAGATGGAAGAAAGGACATAAAGGATTTTGTATTCCTTGCGCTTTGTATACGTGCTGACCACTGATAGCTGACAGTGGTCAGTAGTCAGAAAATCCTCAGTGAAAAACAGAAGCTACAAGAATGAGCCTCTATTCCTTCTGCTAGTTAGCAGGACCTGATGTACAATACGTACTCCATGAAAACTCTTCACGAGCGACAGCAGCAAGCCGATGCGCTCCTTGCCTCCTGCGCTGTTCCTACAGAAGGCACCTTAGGACGTGAGTTTCCGGAAGAAGCGGACGATACACGTTTCTCTTTCCAGCGTGACCGGGACCGTATTGTGCATACGCAATCCTTTCGCAGACTTAAAGGAAAGACCCAGGTGTTCGTCACAGGGCAGGGTGACCACTATCGCACGCGACTCACACACACGATGGAAGTGGCCGTAATCAGTCGCGACATCGCAAGAACTCTCAGCCTAAACGAAGACCTTGCAGAGTGTATTGCATTGGCACATGACCTTGGGCACCCTCCGTTTGGGCATGCAGGCGAAGAGACACTCAATGAATGGATGAAGACTTTTGGCAGCAGCTTTGAACACAACCATCAGTCCTACCGCATTGTCACAATTCTGGAACAAAGAACCCATGCGTATACTGGTTTAAATTTGAATAGAGAAGTACTTGATGCGCTTCTGAAACATCAGACTCCACATGACCATCCAAAAGACGCCGATGTGCGTGAACCCTCGCTGGAAGCACAGCTGGTCAACATTGCAGATGAAATTGCCTACACGGGACATGATTGTGATGACGGTCTCAAAGTATCTCTCTTTTCCTCGGAAGAGATTGGAACCATCCCTCTTGTAAAAAGCGCCTACAAACTCTGTGCAGAAAAAGGCACCGCGTTACGTGGTGCACTTATTCATCTGCTCGTGCATAACCTCTACACCACATCTGAAGAAAGACTCCGTAAAATACACAGTCTGGAGGAAGTGTACACAGCAAAGAGTCCATGCATTACATTTTCCGAAAGGATGAAACAGGATCTCCACACGCTGCGGGAATTCCTGTGGGATCACATGTACCTCCACCCACAGGTACTGGAAAAAAGTACCCAAGGAAAGGAGGTTGTGCATGCACTCTGTACACACCTGTACAAGCATCCCACTCCCAAGGTCCTAGCATTACAGAAACTTTCGGCCGGAGCCCTGCAGGAAGCTGTAAAAGACTATGTCTGTGGCATGACAGACGGGTATGCAGTGGAGCAAATGCAAGAGTTGCAGCACGCATGAATACAGTGATGAAGAGCATTGCCTGAGCTTTTCTTTGCAACAGGAAATATTGCAGGAAGAGACTTACTGAATACTTCCAATGCTATTCTAGTGCCCTTCCACTAACTCCAGGCCTTGTAAGTAGGGTAGATAGGCGAGTGGATCTTTGTGCTCTCCTGCCACAATAACTTCAAAATGCAGATGCGGCCCGGTAGAAATTTCTCCTGCTCCGGGTGTTCCTTTTATACCTCCGGTGTACCCAATAACATCACCCTCATGTACCATCTGGCCTTCCTGCACTGCAAAAGAAAGCACATGGCCGTAGAGTGTAGCGTAGCCCTTGTGGTGGACAATGATGTAGTTATATCCCATACCATTATCCACGACTGCTTCCACCACACCCGAAGCTGCAGCATGGATGGGCGTTTCCTGTGGAACAGGAATATCTATGGCGCTATGTACTAGACCGAATGTCGCTTCGTAGTCTTTGTCGTGGAAGTAAGCAGAAATACCCTCGTGTGGTTCCACGGGCCAGGAAACCAAAACGGCAACAGTGCTGGGATCTGTACCTATGGTCATGACACGTACACGCCCTTCCGCCTCCCATATTTGCTTGAGAAACTCAGTCACTTTCTCGTCGGCATCCTGCTGGTCACGCAGGAGCACAACCAGCATATTGCGACTCTTGCGCAATTCATCACGCAGTTTGGGATTTACACGTGTAGCGGTGTTACTCTGTTCCTCTTCCAGAAGCTGGAGCTGATAGCGAAGAATTTCTTCCCGTCGCTGCAGCACAGCTTTTTTTGCACGCAACGTTCGCAGGGAGTTCTCTGCCTGGAGTGCCACTGTTCTGTCATCTTTTGTATCCGGCCCGCCCACCGGCTGCTCTGCACTTTCTTCTGTAGTGCGTGCGGTAAGGTGTGTGGCTACGGTGTACACACCAGCACATATGCCAGTGGAAACCACAAGGACAGCTATGAGTGTATAGGCTTTTACAGTGCGCATTTCGGCTTATTATAGCAGGTTTTAGTGCTAGCGTCATTAGCTTCACTAGCGTTATTAGCGTTACTAGCGTTATTAGCGTAGCTAGCGTTATTAGCGTAGCTAGCGTTATTAGCGTTGCTAGCGTTATTAGCGTTGCTAGCGTTACTAGCGAGATTAGGATTTTTTGCATTGAAAATTACGAATCATCACATTACTGAAAAATTCTGCTCTACACATCTATAGAACCCTCATGACACTAGTGAAGCTAATGACGCTAGTAACGCTAACAAAGCTATAAGAACTACAACTCCTTCCCGGATATATGAGCTCCAAATGCACTCCCTATCATAAGCCGGTTCACTACATGACCGCACTTCTCTGCATCTTTCATCCACTTGCGAGGAAGAAGAGTCTCGCCATTGCGTGTAAGGCAGAAAATATTGGAGTCCACAATGAAGAGTTGTGCCCCCATGCCGTGGCCTACTACCACCAGATTGGACATTTGGGCGGTGCCGAAGAACACCGAAGAGAGAGCTGTTTGAATACACCCTTCTTTCCCAAGGAAATCCAGTGACATGCCGTGCTTCTCCGCAAGCTGCTTATTCCGGCGAATAATGTCATTGAGTTGGTCCGTAAGACGTTTGTTGGCACGCAGGTGGGCACTCGTCAGATTTTCAAATACATCCAATTTCTGCTGCAGTAAGCAGTAGGAATTTCCTTCCCTGCTGGCGTGCACGGTGCAGCGCAAACTGTACTCCCGAAAGTGACGCTCAATAATCCGCACATTCTGCCGTGCATCCTCTGCTGTAATGATGGAAAGCTTTTCTTTAATCCACCGTATTTTTGGTATTTTGACAACGTGTGTTTGGCCATAGATATACACATCATGACCGGCACCGGCCCCCACCCAAAGACCCACCTCTGCAGGATCTAGGCTACAGTTCTGTATATGCCTTTTGTCTGATGCGGAAGGTGTACGGGACATCGAATTGTGCATATTGTGGTGCATAGATTTTCTTTGTCAAACATGTAGAACCTCTTAGCGAAGACTTCACGGCGAGGAGTAGCATCACTATCCTGCAGGCATATGAAGACTATGTTTCATGCTTTTACACTTTCCGAGGTTCTCCTCGTATTTGCACTTCTGGCACTCTTGGGCGGCATGTCCATACCGGCCTACCGCAATTACCAATTCAGGAATGATCTTGATCTTGCCGTAAACCAGACAGAACAAATGCTCAACCGTGCACGCCTACTTTCACAGTCAGGAGTAGAACAGGACGTATGGGGTGTACGGGTGGGGAGCGGCATGCTGTTCCGGGGATCAGACTTTTCCGGCCGAAACACGGCACTGGACGAACACTATCCTTTCGCACCAAGCATTACCGTGAGTGGTATTGCCGAAGTGTTCTTTTCAGAGCTCTATGGGGAACCCAGTGAGACAGGAATCATCACTTTTACGGCACCGAATGGAGATACGCGCAGCATTACCATTCTGGAAGGACTGGGGGGCAGCAGCACCATCATTCTGCCGGGAGAAGACGTACGCATGCGCATCGACTTTGATGACATTAAGAACAATGGAAATGGCAGTGCTGAAGCAGCAACGTATGTAGGCCCCTCTGCAATACGCTACGAAGACGACACATGGATTCCGATTGTAACCAACGGGCAGGTACAAACAGATACGAGCCTGGTACTCGATGTGACTGGACTCTCTGTGGAACGTAAAAATGGCTTCGTACGGGTCTTGGCCTATGGCGGACTGGAGAATGGAGGCAAAGAGGTGGTGGATGCGTACATCACCTTTGAACATGCCACAGTGGAAAGAGTAGAAAATGATGTGGGGGACCATGCATGTGAAAATCCCTTTGATGGTGTAGTAAGTAATGGTGTAGGCGGTGACGAAGTAACTCAAATAAATGAGCACCGAGTGTTCTTTCAGACACGTGTAACCAACTACGGAGACAGTATCCTTATCTACTGGAAACAGGAACCGTCGCGTTGGCTGTAATTCGTTAGTACTTCTTCCTAGGAAACTTCCAGAAGTACCACTTTTTCTTTATGTACAGGTATTTGCGAATGGGCGTTTTTATAACCACAAGAAGGAGTCCAATGGAGAGGAGGCACCACACTGCAGGCCATTCGTTGAGGTTATCTGTAAAGAAGCCAGCCATAAAGGGGCCCAGGAGATAGAGGTAGAGACCGAGCCTCCAGGATCCATATACAAACGGAAGAATCATACCCGGGAATGCATAACCCCACTTGAGGTACGCTAGAGAGTTCAGAGGGATATTCCATGCAATGTGCCAATTCCCGTGTACAGAACACAAGTTCGATTCGCAAAGGGCTTCCTTTCCTATAGGACACATACCACCCCACTCAAAGGGATACAGCTTAATGAGCATAAGAATGCTCCCCACAAAACAAATGGCGTAGACCCAGTCCTGTATTTTCTCCTTCACATGTTTCGGCAAAAAGTGCATGGCAAACATGTTGATAAAGAACGGCTGGAATGTGATGTGTAAATATCCGAGCAGAGTAAGAACCTGATTTATGGGAGCGCCGCAGGAATCGATGTAGTGGTACGTTACAGCCTGCAAGAGCTCCATAAGAGAGAAGTAGCCCAGTGGCATCCAGAGATGCTTATCTTCTTTCTTATACGCAACATAGGCCGTACTGCAGAGACCTGCCGTAGCTAAAAGGGCCGATGCTTCACCGCTCCAGCACATAAAGTAAAATGAACGCTATGAGCTTAGAGTTTGTTATAAATTAATACAAATACTCTGCCGCGCCTAAGCCCACCTTCTCCGCCTTCGGCGGATACGGTGGGCCAAGTATCTTCGGACTCGCAGCGTCGCTTTGCTCCTTGCTCGTCTCGAATTCAACTTGGCAGGGCGTGTTGGACGCTATCCGAACCCTCGGCGGTCCGGCGCGGTCAATGCTAGTTAGTGGGGCATAGGAGTTTGTGTCTAGCTCTCCATATTGGAAGAGCTTAGAACCGGTGAGTCGGTTGGTATAAGGACTTATCCGGCGGGGTAGTAATGTAAGAACAGACCGACTCCCACCGTGAACAGGCCGACCGCGAACAGAGCAAAGTACCAGTAGCCAACGGCAAGCTTCGTCTTGGGTGCATATCGTGGCTCCCAGTTCTTCTGCCACTGCAAGTATCTAATGTACTTCTCTTGAAGATCATCATAGACGCGCTGAAACCCCTGTCTAAACGCTTCGGGCTCATCATTGCAATGTTCATCCCAGTATAGCAACAGCGCTTCATACGCATCGAAGTACGGTCGCACCGCATTCTGCGATTCTTTAATGCTGGTCTCAAAATTCTCGATGTTATTGTTCCGTTGGATGCAATCCGCCAAATACCCAAACACGAATGCGTTGAGCAACAATGTACAGAGACCGATGGCAACAAGTACATCACCCAGAAGCGCAGGGCTCAATCCGAGCACCGCGCCGATAATCGCAAAGGCAAGGAAGTTCAACTTGCTCCGTTCCTCTTGACTCAACTGTATCTGCTCCTTGCGTAGAAGGTGATGTTTCGTCAGTTCTTGATCGACATATTCAAGTGTCCGCAGACGTATCTCCTGCGCTCGTTCTAGGACTTGTTGTGTTGTTTGGATAAATGACACAGCCCCACTTTATCAGAAAAAGGATTGTTAATCTGCGATCCCTCGCAATTCACCGTGATGCAATCCTCGGAGGTACCATGGGTGGTTCTGAGAATGAGGGGTATAGTCCGTTCGCGGAAAATTGATTTCAAAAAAATTTAATAGACCTACGACTGGAAGTTAGTAGCAGGTACGAGTTGTCCAAAATAACGAGATAACCTCTCAGAGGTGTTATAAAGGTTGCTTGGTTGTAGACCAAAAATTTTAGCAATTAATGCTTCAGTTGCCCTAATGAATAGCTCAAGGTCGTCATATGAAACATCATCTGACTTCTTGCCAAAATGCACAATTCTATGACGCGCTTTAGCCATTATTTCAATCTTTGCATTGGCTGCCCTATCCAAAGGATCATAAAAATATTCTTCAAGAACATACTTAATTCTGTCAGACTCTGCTGATCTTCGAATTTGTGCCTCGGTGTAATTTCCAATGTTTTCAATACCAAAAATATGTGACCAAATTGTCCAACATTGAGTAAATACTTCTGCTGCATATCTCTTTTCCATTGCAGATTGATATAAAAAGAGAAAATGGCCACCCTTGTACCTCTCTTGCCATTCCCTGCTTCTAATGAGCTGCAAGGTTTCATTTATAGTGCGCTCAAATCCAATGTCGTGGTGTTCTCTTTGCCACCATTCATCTCCTGTAATTTCTTCTACTTCTTCAAAATTTGGAGAGCACTCCAATACGCCACCATATTTGTATTTTCGATGGTCAGAAATGAGAATTTCATTCTCTCCAAGTGGGCTATCCACATGGAAAACATGTCTTCCTGTAAATATCGAAAGCAGCAAAGTGACATCGGAGAGTTGGGTGTGCTCACCCTCCCATGCAAGAGCAGGAGCTGGCTCAGTGGCAGGAGGAGTTACATAAGCAGTAATTTGGTGGCTTCCAGTATTTGGTCTGATTGAAAATTCACTACCCGACGTATGCCCTAGATGTTGCATCTCTTGAAATGCCCGCTCGTAATCATCAATTCTTTTAAATACATACCCACCAATTTTTAATTGGTCTATATTTACTGGAAATTCGAGGTTGTAAACCTGTTTGCTATTGGTAGATGGCATGGAAAAATCATACTACAAATCGGCAGAAAATCGCACCACAATCACTATTATGATGTCTTAGAAGAAGGATTCATAGGTCAAAATATGGAATCCACTATAATACAGATATGAAAAGCAAAGGTGGCCGCTCACCGGCAATCACTCCCGAAGTCGTCGCAAAACTCACGGAGGCATTCAAGCTCGATATGACAGTCGAAGAAACGTGTCTGTATGCGGGAATCTCGAAGGACACCTACTATCGGAAAGTGAAGGCGAATCAGAGGTTCTCGGACGAAATGGAACGTGCCCGGATGTATGCCACTATGAAGGCACGGAACATTGTCATTATGCAGATGGAAGAAGATGGCAATCTTGCTCTTAAATACTTGGAGCGGAAGCGCAAGGAGGAGTTCTCTCCGAGAATAGAACAACAGATAGAAGGAAGCGTAATGGCTTCCTTAGTGAAAGAAATGGAGGAGGCCGAGAGTGTGAGTTGGGAGGATACGGAGGCACATCTTAAAAAGTTAACTATCTCTAATCTTTTGAAGTAAAAAAAGTTATAGTTAATGCATGAGTCCATATTTAGCAATCGCCGTAATTTATTTGGTGACAGGATTGGTTCGAGTTAGTTACGATTTTTACAAGAAAGACTACGATTCTGCTTACTATGTTAAGCATCCAACTATACTTTCGATTCTACATGCAGTAGTCATTTGGCCTATCCTATCACCAGGAGGAGACGTCTTGCAGAACCTATTAGCTGAAAGAATATCTATTAAAGATCTTCTTAGTGATTCGCGCGCTATCTCCATGTTTTTATTTGCCGTTTTTATCTGGGTCTATTCATTTGTACAATTGACAACCTCGGAAACATCAAAACAAATAACCGGATTCATCATACTTGTTGCTGGATTTTGGATGCTTTGTATAAACAGTAAGACAATTAACAGTAAATGAATTGGTATCACGCTCGCCTAGTGGCAGCTCTCATGCTTCTTTGGGCAATCCTTCCGAACCCTTATCCCTATTACATGCTTCTGCGAGTGGTTGTGTGCGCAGTTGGAGCGTACAGCGCGTACATGGCTTACCAGAAGCAGGAGATAGGCTGGGCACGGGCATTCGGACTTACAGCAGTATTGTTTAATCCTTTCTTCCCGGCTCATCTGACGAAGGAGATATGGATGTTTTTTGATCTTGTGGGGGCGGGTTTGTTTGTTGCGAGTTTTCGAAGTTGTAGTACAAAGGCCAAGCAATAACTACTTCTTTACTGTGAGAGGCATGGGTAGTTTAGATTTTCTTGGAAGTATTTTATTTCTCACTAGCTTGCCTACATTCAAGAAGCGAGAGAGATTAAGCTATTAAGAAGTGGCTCCCATTCAGTTTTTTTTACCAGTATCTTTTGTTGTATGATAACGGGGATACCCATCACATTTAAAAATTCATCTTTGGATTCGTTTCTTTTAGGACAAAGTTCTGCAAACTTTTCCCACACACTTATTATTTTCACTATCTCGCCTGTATCTAACTGAGAATATTCTTTGTGGTGTCGGCTGAAAGCCTCGCGTAGTAGATTCTGCAACTCAGTATCAAAATTATGATACTCGAGCTTTTTTAGATACATATCTTGTATCTTTTTCAATAATGGTGCCATTTTATCTGGAGTAAAGAGATTTAGCGTACTAACAAACCAAAACGCATACCCCATGGAGATAATGTGCATCTTTACCAATTCTTTGGTACAAAGCTCCTGTTTACTTTTTGCTTCATAGGACTCAATAGCTTGATCAACTATCAATTCTATGTCCTCTAACATGGGAGGCGCACATTTTGAGACGAGTTTCTTAGTGTGCCACTTGTTTCCCCATTGCTGATCAGAAGCTAATGCTAAGAAAAAGTGGAAAGCAGCACTGGAAAACATGATTGCTGAAAAAACTATTAAAATACTCAGTAACGCAGCGCCAAAATAAAACATAAAAATGGCAATGATGTAGGACACCTCAGCAAAAAATGTTGTATATGTTGCATGGTCATTACCAGCTTGCTGATCTTTTTGCGCCAAATACATCCAAGGTGTCATCGCAACTCCGTAAGACCAAACTAAAGCTGGAATTAATGCTCTACTATCTACTAACTGAGTAAATTCTACCAAGACATACAAGCACCAGATAATAAGTAGTCCAATAGTATAAATAATGCTTAATGCGCCAAAAAATGCACCAATTATTTTTTTACCTTTCTCAATAAAGAACATCGCGGGCGTACTGAGTAACAACCCCGGCATTAATGCAAAGGTTATGAAAAAACTGGAAAAAAAACAATAAACTATACCAATTACTACAACTCTCCATTCTCCCAGTATTGCTAACCAAATACCGGATACAATCCCTCCAAACATATTAATGGCAAATAAAAAAGGAGACAGTACCCCGATCAATCCTATGATACTAAGAGCAGTGATTGTTACAGCTGTATTTTGTAGATTTTTCATAATGCGCAGGGGAAAGCTTACTTCTTCTTTGCTTGGTACTCATCCCAAAATGACCACGCAATCAAACCGGCAATTATGAAACCTACGAATAAAAGAAATGCCTCCGAACCTGTACTTGGAATACATTCAGCCTCTCCTCTTCGCGGCAAACCACAAGACTTGGTGAACGGTTGGCTCCACTGAATTTTTTCTGCAAAGATTAATCCTGAAATAATGGCAAGAAAGAGAGTTCGTTTTATCCATTTTCGTGAGTTCGGAGGTGGATTGAAAAACCAATCAATTAATAATCTAGTATTTTGGAAAAACATGGAAAATGTAGGGAACCAACGGGAGAAATTTTTCATAATGCGTATGGAGAAATTATTTCTCTTTTGAGAAAAGAGAGATGGTGTACGAAATCACAAAACCAATCACAAGCGAAATTAAAACAACAAATGGAAATGGGCTGCATGGAAGTCTTGCGCAGTCATAAGAATTATCAGCAATGGATGCGACTATGAATAATACGATGTAGCCATAGAACATGGAGCCGAGCCACAGCTTTGCGCGTTGCTTATCACGCTTCACTTCCCAGGTCTCTAATTTTTTTTCATCATTCATAGTTGCAGATATAGAGCAATAAAAACGGCACTCCGCCGGCGCACTCAACAATCTGCTTGAGGTTGCCCTCTTACGGACGTTGAACCGAACGAAGTGCCGGTTTCTTCCGTAATTGGGCAATGCGAACAATAGCGTTCGCCAACAGAGTTGAGTGATAAGTTACTTTAACACAGACCTCTTTGGTCTACTACAATATTCCTAAATGCTTCCCGAATATTTTTTGTGCCTTCGATAACACTGACGGAGTATCCTTGCCTGTCGCATTTGCCATTGGTGCCAATCTTTTTATGGTTTCTTGTTCCGTATCTAGCTGGTCCAGATCAGCCATCAGAGCCTTAAACCATGCAAGCTGGAGCACGGTGAGGATGATACGTGCCAAGAAAATTACTACAGTTCGAACATTACGGTAACAGATCAGGAGGAATGGCAGGCGCGGTAGGACTTGAACCTACGACCCCAGGTTTTGGAGACCTGTGCTCTACCAGCTGAGCTACGCGCCTATGTGATGAATGAACATATACTTCGTGCTTCCCCTTTCCGCCCAAGCGAGGCTGGAAGCTGCCTGCCCACCGTATCCGCCGAAGGCGGAGAAGGTGGGAGCTATACGACGATCTGTTTCTATCTTACTGTGTAAAAGAAGAGAGGAAAACAAATACCTTCCTCTCTTCTTAGAGTTACCCGATATTCTCCCAGAAGCACTTTTGACAGTAGACCGTATAGGGAGCATCTTCGGGATACACTGAGAGCATATGCTCCTTACACTTATCGCAGTTGCGCTTGTAGAGCGTGCGCTCACTGCGAAGCGCCATACGTTGCCTGTGCCTGCACTGCGGGCAGTGGTCGGGGAGGGGGAGCTTCTTCTCTTCGTAGAAGCGGGCTTCCTGCGGAATGACTATAAACTCTTTACCGCACTCCGGATTCTTACAAGCCAGTGATGTAGAAGATGCTGTCGTAGACATGGTACGGGTGGTTAAAGGGCAGGAAACGAAGCAGAGATAGCAGGTTCGGTTTCGGACTGCAGACGCGTGGTCTCGTAGTCACTTACGAAGTACAGACCCAGATTGTACTGTCCGTTCTCTATGAGCTCCCGCTTGATCCGAGCTACTTGCTCCTCATATTTCTCCAAATCCACAGGCTGGTTGAGAATGTGGTATTCCTTATCTGCCAGGTACACACAACCAAAGCAATTGCGCAGGTTGCGTCCATAGGCACAGAACTCACAGTTTTTACTGTTATCCATGTGCATGAGGAAGTTACATCCGTAGCACAGAGGGGACTGGATGCACTGGTAACTCCACTCCGTTTCAAAGCAGACGGTAAGGTCGCAGCAGTTATTGTTCGCATTGGCCTCTACGTTGTAGTAGCAGTCTTCTGAAGCAAACACATCAAAGCAGTACACGCAGTTCTTGCTCTCGGTCATGTGATCACCTATGCAGTCCTCTGTCTGGAATTGATGAATGCCGAGGTTTGGTTTGGCTTTGCGCAGTTCCTCTATTTTCTGCATGACAAGCGCTCTGTGATTTGCGTCCTGCAAATTGAGTTCCTGCCTGCGCTTTTCATATTCCGATTGTTCCAGGGGCTGGTTGAAGAAGTGGTATTTTTTCTGGTGCAAACCCACACAACCAAAGCAGTCGCTGCAACCAAAACAATCGTGGCAAAAAGCTGTAGAGGTACAGTTGTTACAGTTACTGCAGTAATCGGCACTGTAGCACTTTACGCAATCCACACACTCCGTGCACCACTCACACTCCGCACAGAGCGTAAGGCCGTTACAGTCGGTACACTTGCGGCTGTAACGTGCGTAGTAGACGTCTTCGCAGTAGAAGGTTCCAAAGGAATAGTAACAGTTCTTGGACTTTACTGCCGTATCGCTGTAGTCACAGTTTTCTGCCATAACATGTTTCACGTTGTACCGGGGCTTTTCCCGTAGGAGCCGTTGGAAGTCTTGGACAAAGGACAGAGAGAGGTATGGAATACACAATGAAATAGAACACTGTCAATAATGTAGACACATGCATAACAAATGTCAATTTTAACATAGAATACAAATTTACTAAGTCTCTATAAGTAATAAATTTATTGTTTATTTGCTTATTTAAAAGAGTATACTATGTGTAGAAATTAATTCTACATTTATGACTACATCTTTCACACCGGCGCTCAACAAGACCGAACGGCAGCGTGTCGCATCTCTGTTTGCACAATTTGGATGCTCGGATCGCGCCGTGGAAATCTATCTCCAATCACTCAGCATGGGACCTGCATCGGTACAGGAAATTGCACGGGCTATGAAGCAAAATCGTGTAACCGTGCACAGTGCCATAGAGCAACTTATAGACACAGGGCTCCTTTACGAAACGCGGAAAGGGAAACGGAGGCTCATCGCCGCAGAAAATCCGCAGACGCTGCAGAGTCTTCTACAACGAAAGGAGAATGAACTGGCCATGATGAAAACAAACATGGATTACGTTGCGCAGCTGCTCTCTCAGGTGCAGGCAAAGGACCGCAGCGTACCGACTGTAAAGTTTTACGAAGGAGTAGAAGGGTTTCAAGGGATGCTGGAAGACTCCCTCACCACCAAGAAAGGAGAAGTATTTGTGTTTACCTATGTGGATCTTTTTTCCAAGGTACTTGGACCGGAGTACCTGGAAAACTACTTTGTACGCAGGGCGAAGAAGAAAATCCGGACACGCCTTATTTTCCCACCCTGTGCATTTGCAAATCGTGTGCATGCAAAAGCCAAGCAGTACAACATAGAAGTGCGCCTCTTACCCAAAGAAGTGCAATGGAAATCTGGCATCTTCTCGTGGGACGAAACCATAGCCATCATGTCGTACACCGAAGGAAAGTTCACCTGCACATTTATAAACAACCAGGATATTGCGGATTTCTACCAGAGAGTGGTATTTGAGTTGTGCTGGCAGCAGGCAGAGGCTATGTGATACCAACGCGCAGAAAGCATCCTGCGCTGGTGGAAAATAGAGATATCCACCAGCGCACATTGCCTGCCTATCGGCAGACAGATGTGCACGTACTGATTATTTCTTCTTAAACCTCCTCCCCGGTCCCCGTTTTCTCTTTTTCTCCAGATGTTCTACGGCAACTTCGAATGTGATGTCCTCCGGTGTGAGCTTGGTGCCAAGAGACGCATTGGTCTTGCCATCTGTAATGTAGGGACCATACCGTCCGTCGCGGAGTTGAATTTCTCCACCGGAGTTGGGGTCTTTGCCAAAAATCTTTAATGGTTCTGCGGCTTTTTTTGCCTTGTCTTTGCCCTCCTTCACCATCTGTTTTGCCTCATCAAAGGTTACCGTATACGGATCGGCATCCTGAGGAAGTGAGACAGTTAGTTTGCCGAGCCGTAAGTAAGGCCCAAAACGGCCGGTGTTCACTTCCAGATTTTCTCCTTCCAGAGTTCCAAGTATGCGTGGCATTTCAAAGAGTTTGAGAGCCTGCTCCAGTGTGAGCTCCTCTCTGGAAACATTCTTTGGCACAGAAGCACTCTTGAGTTTTACCTTCTTCTTTCGTTGCCCTGAACCAGCGCCTTTGGCGCTTGGTTTGGGGTTTTCTGCTTGGGAGAGATCATCCAGTCTTCCGAGTTGGACATAGGGTCCAAATCTGCCCATGCGTACCACAACGGGCAAACCTGTTTTGGGGTCCACTCCCAAATCAATTTCCTTCATCACATCTTCTTTTTTTACCTCCACTCCTTTCTTTTCCACTAACTGGTAGAAAGGCTCGTAGAAGTCCCGGAGGAAGCCGCTCCTCTGCTGACCGCCTGCTGCTATGTCATCCAGTGACTGCTCCATTTTTGCAGTGAACGAGAGGTCCACAATGTCGCTGAAGTGTTCGGCCAGAAGGTCTATAACTGTAAAAGCAATTTCCTGCGGTGCCAACTGCTTACCTTCCTTGGTTATGTAACCACGTTGCTGGATGGTGCTGATGGTAGGAGCATAGGTGCTCGGTCTGCCAATGCCTTCTTCTTCCATTTTTTTCACCAAACTCGCCTCGGTGTAGCGGGGGGGAGCTTTGGTAAAGTGCTGCTCGGGAAGAACTTCTTCGCAGGTTAGATTCTGCCCTCCTGTGAGCGGTGGAAGAATCTTCTCCCCGTCTGCATCTTCTTCTTTCCCACTGCGGTCAGCAGCTTCCGACTCGTCACTGCTCTCCCGGTACACACGGAGGAAACCGTCGAAGAGAATTGTCTGCCCTGTGGCACGGAAGGTGTACTGCGCAATTGCAATATCGGCACCTACACGCTTGAGCTCTGCCTGCGCCATTTGACTCGCTACTGTGCGGTTCCAGATGAGAGTGTAGAGCTTGAGTTGTTGATGATCGAGTACATCGCTCAACGATTCCGGCGTGCGGGAAACTTCGGTGGGGCGAATAGCTTCGTGCGCTTCCTGTGCAGACTTGCTCTTGGTTTTAAAGCGGCGGGGTTCGGAGAGAATGTACTCGCGCCCATAGAGCTTATCTATGGTCTGCGTACAGTCTTCCAGTGCCTTATTGCTCAGGTTCACGCTATCCGTACGCATGTAGGTAATGAGACCGGACTGCCCCTGGCCTTTACCCAGACTCACACCTTCGTACAACTGTTGTGCTACCACCATGGTCTGCTTCACCGAAAAACCAAGCTTACGGCCTGCCTCTTGCTGAATAGTGGAAGTTGTAAAGGGCGGAGAGGGATTTTTTTTGAGTTCTTTTTCGTCCACTGATGCCACAACAAACTCTTTGCCTTCTATATCGCGCAAGACCGTATTTGTTTCTTCTTCGGAAGAGGGAACAAACTTCTCTCCGTCCCTTTGCTTGAGTTCTGCAACAAAGCGCTCCTGTTTTTCTGTTTCGAGTTTTGCATCCACAGTCCAGTACTCCACAGGATTAAATGCCTGAATCTCTCGTTCCCTATCTACGATTATGCGCACAGCAACAGACTGGACTCTGCCGGCGGAAAGACCGCGATACACTTTTTTCCAGAGAAAAGGCGAGAGGGTGTACCCAACAAGACGGTCGAGAATACGACGTGCTTGCTGCGCTTCCACAAGATCCACATTTAAATCTCGTGGATGTTCCACTGCTTCCTTTATGGCTGATTCGGTAATTTCATGGAATACGATGCGCTTAATTTTCTGATCATTTTTGCGCTTGAGTACTTCCACAAGATGCCAACCGATGGCTTCGCCTTCGCGGTCTTCATCTGTTGCAATCCAAAGGTCATCACTCTCATCCAGCGCCTTTTGAATATTTTTGACGACTGTTGCCTTGTCCTTGGGCACCTCGTATACCGCCTCGAAATCATGTTCAGTATCTACCGAAAGGGAGCTACTGGGGAGATCTCGCACGTGTCCCATGCTCGCATGGACATCGTAGTCTTTCCCAAGAAAACGCTTAATAGTTTTGGCCTTTGTTGGGCTCTCTACAATAACGAGATGCTTCGACATGGGGGAGAGCGTAGTGGTGTAAGTAAGACGTTGTCAAAAAAGGGTAGGTATTTTTAGGTAATAAATGGAATAAAGGCAATAGAAGAAATAGACGCAATAGAGGATTGTTACGGGAAGACTTTCGGTAGGTATTTCTTTTATTCGGCAGAGAGGTCATACGTTCTAAGCCTACAAATCCTCTATTTCTTCTATTGCCTTTATTTCCTCTTAGAGGACAAAAAACCCTATAAATCCGCATAAATAGCCTAAATGTCTACTATTCCTGACTACCTTTCTTGATCATGTTCTTTGGCTTACAGAAGCCATTTCTTCGAATTTAAGCCGAGAACTCAGTGCTAAAATACACTTTTTGGCTTGCACAAGCGGATTGTGGGCGTACCATTTCTGAGTCATATTTTTTTCCCCCCCTGCGGTATGACCAAGCAAGATCTGATCAACGCGATCGCAGACGCCTCCGGCATTACCAAGCGGGCAGCCGCTGATGCTCTGGATGCTCTTATTTCCACGGTCACTCGTCAGCTCACCCGTGGTGAGTCGGTGACTATTACCGGCTTTGGTACTTTTAAGATATCAAACCGTAAAGCTCGCACTGGTGTGAACCCTCGCAACCCAACCCAGCGCATTTCTATCCCTGCTATGAAGGTTCCTTCCTTCAAGGCTGGTAAGACACTCAAGGACGCAGTCCGGTAGTCGGAATCCTTTTGTGAAAAAGAAGCCTCCATGATTGGGGGCTTTTTTCTTCTGTTACTGGTTACTTGTTGCTGGTTACTCGTTTATAAGGAACGATCCTCTACTAACATGTAACCAGTAACATTTATACTATAGGATAATCAAGCAGGAAAAATTTCTAAACTTCTCTGTCTCCTGCTACGCTCTCACCTCGATGGATACCGCACTTGCCAACAACACGCTCAAAGAGCTCCTCGAAAGACTCGCACTACCCTTTAGTGCTGTAGAAGTCTCAGAGGATGAAGATATTGTCCGCATGGACATTACCTCCGATGCCGCCAATAAAATTATTGGCTGGCATGGGGAGACTCTCAACTCCCTGCAGCATTTACTCAAAGCTATTATGCGCTCAAAAGAGAAAATGGAGCGCAGTCCGTTTATAGTAGTGGATGTAGATGGCTACCGACGAATGCAGGAAGAAAAAGTGTGCAAAGTTGCGGAACAAAAGGCGGACTTTGTGCGTCGTACAGGGAACCGTGTGGCACTTGCACCTATGAGTCCTTACTTCCGGCGGGTCGTGCACCTCTACATAGCCAATAATCCGAACCTGCAGGATCTCATGACTGAAAGTACCGGAGAAGGAGACTATCGTCAGGTGGTCATGCGCCTAAAAGACGAGAAAAGTGCGCAGTCTTCGGACGAAGGAGAAGAGCTCTCACCCATCATTGAGGAAAGCGGAGATGGATTGGGTAATCTTGATATTTAAACATTGGTTACTGGTTGCTGGTTGCTTATGCCCTGTGGAGTGTTTGTCGTTGAACAAGCAACCAGTAAAAAGCAACATCAAGTCGTGCGCCATTCTTCCAACAAATTCCGTTCCTTCCTACTCAGCTTCTTTGGTATGTCCACATGTACCTTTACATAGTGATTCCCCGTGCGACTGGAACCTGCAACGGGCATACCTTTGCCTTTTAGCCGAAAGACCTGTTCGGGCTGTGTACCTTCCGGAATCTTAAGATCCACTGTTCCATGGACTGTTTCTACATGTATCTGGGTTCCGAGCAGCACATCAACAACGGGAAGCAGTACTTCACTGCGTATATCGTCCCCTTCACGCAAAAATCGTGAATCGGGTTGGAGTACAACATGCAGGTAGAGGTCGCCTGCCCGAGCTCCCTGCTTGCCGGCATTACCTTCTCCACGTATACGCAGTGTTTGGCCATCATGAATGCCTGCAGGAATATGCACAGTAACACGCACTTTTTCTTCCTTACGCCCTTGTGAATGGCAAGAGCCACACGCTTTTTCGGGAACTTCTCCGGATCCACTGCACTGCGGACAAACGAACCGCTGTGCGATGGTGCCAAAAAATGACTGCTGCCGGCGGGAGACCTGTCCTGTACCACCACACTCAGAGCACTGCACCAGCTTGGAGCCTTTTTCTGTTCCGGTTCCACTGCAGTCTGCACAGGCAACCATCTTCTGTATGGTCAGTTCACGATCTCCACCCGTCACTGCATCCTGAAACTCCAGTGTCAGCTGGAAAGCAATGTCTTCCCCTTGTGTGCTCGGCTTGCGCCGATCCCCCCCACCGAAGAAATTCTCAAAAATATCCGCAAAACCGGAAAAATCTCCTGTGTTGAATCCGGAGAACCCACCGCCACCACCACCCATCCCGGGACCGTCTGCCGTGCCAAATTGGTCGTACGTTTGCTTTTTCTTGGGATCTTTGAGCACTTCGTATGCTTCATTGACCTCCTTAAAACGTTGCTCAGAGCTTTTGTCACCCTTGTGTTTATCGGGGTGTAATTCCTTACTCAAACGCCTGTAGGCCTTTTTTACTTCCTCCGGAGAAGCGCCACGTTGCAATCCTAAAACCTGATAGTAGTCCTTTGCCATGTGGGCAGAGGATAGCGATGTTCCGGTAGTTGGAGAACTGAATTATGTAGAAATCAATGCAATCAAGAAAATAAAGAATGGTTCCGATTGTGCTTCTTGGGTTTTTTACAGTACAGAGAGCAACATGCTCAAAATGCTCAATTGTGCTGATTCCCTTGCTTCCTTTGATTACCTACCCTATATGGACCTAGAAATAGAGGCCTAAACCTGCTATAATAATACGATGTCTTTGCTCAAACACCCAAAAACAAGACAGGTAATGCAATGGCTTTCTATTGGCCTTGGAGGAAGCACGCTTGCTGTTATTGTGTACGCATTCACCCTGCCTACCGGCGTACAGCTGGAAGGAAGATTGCTCCCAAGTCATTTACAGAAAGAGCAACAGCAATGGGTGACCATTTCACCGGATGACATACGGAAGGGAAGATCATTGCCTGCAAATACCAACGTGATTATCCATATTCCGGAGGAAATAGACCGCATTACCCGGCGCACACTCTTTGGGCGCCGTGGCGACAGAGTGCGCTATTGGGGATACTGCTTCCCTGAAAATTACGACCAGGCGCAGGAACTTTTGCGTAGGGGCTTCCCAGGAGTGCTATTTTTGTCGGAAAAGGAACGGGCCGAACGCGCAGCATTTGAGGAGAAAAACAGACGGTCTTCCTTCTCTGTGCTGAAGAATTTAAATGAAAAGGATTTAAATGGCACGGCACAGGTAAGCAACAGCATCCGCCACCAATTGGAACTATTCACCGGCGGCCAGTCGTGTTATGTGATGACAGAGGAACCACTCCCTATTGGAACAGATGATGATGGTGATGGAGCTAATATTGCCGTAGAAAGAGAGTATGGTTCGGATCCGAATAAGACCGATTCCGACGGAGACGGTGTGTATGACGGTCTGGAAATCTTCTCATTGGGTACTATGCCGACCAAGCGTGATACCGATGGCGACGGTCTCATAGATGGTATAGAGGACAGAAACCGCAATGGACGTGTGGACGCAGGGGAAACGTCTCCCACCGAATGGGATAGTGACCGCGACGGTCTCTGTGACGGACTGTGTCTTGTAAACAAGGGGACAGAACTCCGTGGTGAAGACAAAAACCTGAACGGTGAAATAGATGAAAATGAAACCAATCCGCTCAACAAAGATACAAACGGCGACGGTATCTCCGATGAGCAGGAATACTTCAATTGTATGCTGAAAAACGGAAAGAATTGCTAATATACCTCTTTTCCTGTACAATATACTGATGCGTTTCTCCCGACACACACTCGCAGGCGTAGCACTGGCCACATTGGTACCACTACAGGTACTGGCCTACTACTCGCCGGAAGACGTGCTTCTGAGTAAAGAATTCTTCCTGCCCCCTACTCCACGTGATTCCGGATCACGTATTGAACGACAGGTCACACAGAGTGCTGCACGACGTGAAAGTGAACAGAATAGTATTTTTAGTGAACAGTATGCGGCCGAGGCAGCAAAAAACCCGCAAACAGACCTGCGCAGCGATATACTCGGCGATACTGAAACATTGCGTGCCGCCGCTCCGGAACCAACCGCAGCAGCATTGCCAGGAGGTTTGGATGCACATGACCTGGAACTCCTGAAAACTGTTCGTCTCCTAGATCAACGCGAAACAAGACTCTTAAACAGGGTTCAGGATAACCAGCAGATTATTCAGTACTACGGTAGCAGGCCGGACATGTTGCATGCCGGTGCACCTCCACTCGCTCCTACCGGAGCGGGCGGCATACTTTCCGCGCTCATTATGATAGGAGCGGTAGGCTGGACGCTTTTGAGAACAAGCAAGGGAAGGGTGGTAACACGTCTTTCTTAAGGAGGCAGAGAAAACGCAGAGGAGTAGCCTAAGCCGCTTTGGTAAATGGAATGAATGTGCTAGGGTGTTTTCCTTATGGATACTGAACTCTCGCTTACCGGAAAACGGTGGCTTGCTCCGCGTTGTAGCGTACGAGATACCAACAGTATTCTTGCTGCACTGCTCGAACACCGCCAACTTCACCTCCCTGCATCTCAACCCCTTCTTGCAGGACTGCCACCTGCTCTGGAGATGATTAGGCAGGCGGTAGCAGCCAAGAAGCGTATTGCTATCTTTGGCGACTACGACTGCGATGGAATCACAGCCACTGCGCTTCTGGTGCGCTACTTTCGCAGGCAGGGCTTAGAGCCGTTTATACGTCTGCCGCACCGCGTACGTGACGGATACGGACTGCAGAAAGCAATTGTGGAGGAATTTCGGGAGGCGGGTATCGATTTACTCATCACGGTAGACAATGGTATTCGTTCTGTGCGGGAAATAGGATTGGCAAAAGAGTACGGCATACAAACGATTGTTACCGACCACCACACTCCCGGAGAACACCTGCCTCCTGCAGACATACTGTTGCACCCTGCACTCTCCGGTTGCCCCCTGCCTCATCCTTCTGGTGCGGGCGTAGCCTTTTTGCTTTTGAGTGCATTGGAAAAAGATGCATGGGAAGAAAAACCTACAGATCTTGTTCTTGCAATGTGCGGTACCATTGCAGACCTTGTAGAACTCAGGGGCTACAACCGTCAACTTGTACGAGAGGGACTACAGGCACTGCAACGCATAGAGAATGGACCACTTGCACTCCTGCGGGAACACACACGAGCCCGTACAAGCACAGATGTTGCATTCCGGATTGCACCACGCATAAATGCTGCGGGGCGCATGGGAGAGCCTTTACGCGCCTTAGAGGCCCTATTGGAAGGCGGAAGCGCCATAGAAGACTTAGATGCGCTCAATACGCTGCGTCAGCAGGACGTCCAAACACTCTACGCAGATGTAAAACGCACTATGGACTTGCAGAGCCCCTTGCTCTTTACCGCAGATGCCTCGTATCCACATGGTCTTTTGGGGCTCATAGCAGGTAAACTCACAGAAGAAACTGGACGGCCCAGTTGTGTGGTAACCATAGAGAGAGATTCCTGTACTGCCTCGCTCCGCAGTCCCGCCTGCTACCACGTTACAGAGGGTCTTACACGGTGCAAAGAAATGCTCACACGTTTTGGGGGGCATGCGCAGGCTGCGGGTTGCAACTTCCGGAGAGAACATTTGGATGCCCTCAGGGAGCAGCTTACAGCGGATATTGTGCAACACACACAGGCACATGACCTTACACCCTGCGTGCAGGCAGATGCATGTATCTCGCCGGAACAGATTCATAGTACGTTCTGTGCAGCTCTGGAAACACTGGAACCGTTTGGTTCCGGAAATCCGGAACCACTCTTTCTGTTACAGAATACACACATAGATGCTATGCGGTCTGTGGGAAATACAGGCACACATTTGCAATGTACGATTGCAGACACCAAAGCCATTGGATTTGGACTCTCACACCTTGCAGATTCTCTGCGGGAACCGGTAGATGTGCTCTGCCGTCTGCAAACGGATACCTGGAACGGATACAAGCAGCCACAACTCGTCCTGGAAGATGTGCGGCTTGCTGCTCTTGCTTCAATAACACGGTAGGCTACGTTCGCCTTGCACGAAAAAGAGTGAAGCTGAAACGGCTACAGGTAGCCTTATGGGCAACTGGATCAAACGGGGACCAAATTCCCTTCCATCTGAAACACTGCTGTGACACTTTCCTCTAACGCTGCGGCAATTTTGTATGCCAACAGAACGGAAGGATTTGTTTGGCCACGCTCAATACTCATGATGGTTTGTCGACTAACACCAGTACGCAAAGCAAGTTCTTCCTGTGTCATGCCTCTGTCGAAGCGGATTTTACGGATGCTGTTTTTGAGAGCGGGACCGGACATAGAGTTGGGGACAAAAAAATGAGAGTAGGCTGGTGGATTTTACTGACGTTTTTAAAATGATCAAGGAGAAAAAGTGAGTAATCTTTGGAAACCGACTGGATGCAGAAAGAGGAGTGAAGCTCCACGCCCTTACGGGCATGGCATCTTCCCTTCTTCGCTGCTCTGCAGCGCGAAACCCTGTACCGAACGCTCTGTGAATTTAGAAGGAACCAACGAACCATTCATTCCCGGCCTAACGGCCGGGGCGTTCTGGTAGATGGGTAAAACCAAAGTGGTCAGTGTTCAGTGGTCAGTAAGAAACGGGAAAAAGGCGTATTATTACTCATTGATGACTACTGACCGCTTTCCGGCAGAAGAAATTACAAACCAAACGTGAAGAGGAATGCCCCCATAGCAACCAGGTACCACGCGAAGCAGGAAAAACTATGCCGCTGTACAAACGAACGCAGGAAACGGATAGCCAGCACACTCATAATGAAGGAGCTCAAAAAACCAACAAACACGACCTCTTTGCCAGGTAGCAGAATGGTCCCCTGCAATACCTGCCAGAGAGACACTGCTGTTGCACCGGCAATAATGGGCGCTGCAAGGAGGAATGAAAAATCCAAAGCATCTTTGCGTTCTATACGAAAGAAACGGGCAACTGCAATAGTAGAACCGGACCGTGAAATGCCGGGCACAAGTGCACACGCCTGTGCAATGCCGACAAAAAGTACCTGCAGCCAGGTGAGCTGTTCCATAGGATGCACCTGATCCGCACGCTCTGCGAGCAGAAGAATGATAGCTGTCACAAAGAATGAGAAAGCAACAGAGCTGACAGAGCTCAGATGAGCAGCAATACGCTCCTCTAACAAAAATCCCGCAACGGCTCCGGGAATAGTCGCTATTATAAGCAGAAGAAAGAGACGGCTGTGGGCGGCTTCATGATGAAAAGGGGAGAGGAAAATACGCCTCCACTGTTTGGCATAGCAGAGCAGCAGTGCGAGCAATGTTCCTGCATGCAAAAGAATATTGAACCCCTGCATGCTGAGTGGATCTACCCGTACATGCAGGAATGTTTCTGCCAAAATTAAATGGCCGGAACTGGAAACGGGAAAGAACTCTGTAATGCCCTGTAACACGCCGAGGAAAAACGCATGGGTGGTTGTCACAGCAGAGAGAATACGCTTTATCGCTTTGCAGTGCGATCTATGAGGATGACCAGTAACAAACCTACAATCATGCAAAGCAGACCAACAAGAAACCCTTCATTGGGGAGACTATGCGAGACAATATGTGGCAGCACATTGGCTCCGGCTACTTTCCACGGCCAAATTTTGCGCAGACTCCCGAGCATAAATCCAATGAGAAATGCCACGGTAGCGTTGTGATATTTCTTGAGTAGCCAATGGAGAAACTGTGTAAACAGTACAACTCCCATGAGTGCACCAAAGAGCACGTAAGCAACACTCGCCACATCTCGCTCATTAATGGCATGCAGAATGAACGCATACTTTCCCAGGAGCACAAGCACAAATGCACCGGAAATACCGGGAAGAATAGTAGCGCAAATGGCAATGGCACCGCTGGCTACAAGAAACCAGGGTGCCACCGGTGTGTGCACGGGAACCAAGCCTACAAAGAAGTAGGCAACGCCGGCACCAAGTATGACAAACAAGAAGTATGTACCCTTCCATGTAGGTACACGCTTGGCAACAACAGCAACAGAGGAGAGTACAAGACCAAAGAAGAAACTCCAGATAACGACCGGGTATGTATCCAGCAGGAATGCAAGACCATGCGAGAGTAAAAGCACTGCGCAGACAATACCTGTACCCACAGCTACAAGAAAACTTCCGTGCACTGCACGGAACGCATTGAGGAAACGACCGCGCAAAAACGGCTGCCAGAATATGGGCCGTCCCATGTTGCGCAGGGAAAGAACCAGTTCTTCATAGATGCCCAGAATAAAGGCCATAGTGCCTCCGGACACGCCCGGAACAATATCTGCGGCGCCCATGCAAAACCCTCGCAATGCCAGTCCGAAGTACTCTTTTAGTGAACGCGAGTGCGGGGAAACAGTCTCCATGATAGCGACACTATACGTTAAGAAGACACTCTTGCAACAATCGAGATTTGCACAACATCAAGGGCATTCTGTACGATGAGTGGCAATGACCCCTTCACCCTTCCACGGAATCTTCAGTGCGTTCAGTACTGAGCCGGACGTAATAGCTCCTGCCAATCTTACGTTGGAAGAAGATGTACAGGAGGAACAAGAGCAAAAACCTACCCTCACTGCACCGCCAAAACAGGCAGGGCAGATTACCGTCGACATCTACGAACAGGACAGTTACTACATCATCCGTGCTCCCATTGCCGGAGTACGACTGTCTGATCTGGATATTGAAGTGGATGGTAAGGTCGTCACCATTCGCGGTGCACGTTCCATGGGAGATGCCATTCCCGAGGACCAGTACTACGTACAGGAATGTTTTTGCGGAGAGTTCAGCAGAAGCATTACACTCCCCGTAGCCGTTGATCCAAAAAAAGTAAAAGCGACCTTCAGTAAGGACTGTATTCTGAAAATTCTCATACCCAAAGAGGAGAAGGTAAAGATTATCCGGATCAATGAAGGATCGTAAATAAACCTTCCTCTGCGAAGAGGGAATGTTTAGTTACCCTTTGTCTTTTTGACTTTGCTCGTGGTCCCTGCCGCTTTTCTTGCCGTGCGTGAACGTGCAGCACGAGCTTTGAGGCGCTCAGCCATCTTCTGCTGAATATCCTGCAGTGTTTCCAGGACATCTTCTCCTCCCATGTACTTTGGATCGGCTTCGCCCAGGAGAGACGTAAATTGTTTCAGGCACTGTGTAGCCTCCTTTGCCTGATCCTGCGTGAGCGTTCCCCCCTGCAAGTACCCCATCAATTGCATCTGCATCACGTAGAGATTCTGTACGGTCGTGAGACCAGAAGATTTTTGCGTATTGGACATGATGTGTATGTAAGAGTGATGTTTCGCCTCTATATTAGCTATTTTTGGGAAAAATGTCAAACCCCAATTTTTTTCGCTGTCAACTATCCGCAGAGATCTTCTCTCATTTTCTTCCACCATCTTGCATCTCTGCGTACACTACAAACTGCATCAACGTTGTTTCTTCTATGAAGATTTCTCAAGCTATTCTCCCGGTTGCAGGACTCGGAACACGGTTTCTTCCGTGGACAAAAGCCGTACCCAAAGAGCTTTTGCCTCTTGGAAATGAGCCGATCATTGCACATCTTGTGCACGAGTGTCTGGATACGGGCATCACCGATATCTGCTTTGTAATCAGTAAGGGGAAGGAGGCCATTCCCCAGTACTTTCAAATAGATCCTGCTTTTGGCCAGGAACTGAAAGACCGTGATAAGTTCCACCTGCTTTCTGACCTGCTCCGGTATGAGTCTGTAAACTTTCACACCGTGTACCAGGACAAACAACACGGAGATGGGCACGCCATACTGCAGGCAGCGGACTGGGCAGAGGAGGGAACCATTGCCGTACTCTTTGGCGATGACCTGTTTGTGGGAAAACACACCGCTCTGCAGCAGATGATTGCCGCACACGAACATCTTCCCGAAAACGAACGGGGCGCCATGGTAGCACTGGAAAGGATCTCCAGCGAAGAGAGTGTGCGCTATGGCATTGCAGATGTGGAGGCAGACCACCCCTCGTTGCCGCATCTCAAAATTCTCCGTGGTCTTGTGGAGAAACCGGCCCCCAAAGATGCGCCTTCGGATCTCGGCATCGTGGGCCGGTACCTCATACCGCATTCCGTTATGGATGCACTCCCCAAGGTGGAGTCGGGGCACGGGGGAGAAATCCGTCTCATAGATGCTCTCACGCATCAGCTTGCGCACATTCCTGTGTACGGTTACGAATGCGAAGGAACCCGTATAGATACCGGGCACCCGGAGGGGTACGCAAAAGCAGTGCAGGTGTTTGCCTCTCTAGCTTAGCTAGCGTTGCTAGCGAGGTTAGCGTTATTAGCTTTGCTCTCCTTTCATTGTTTCTTGTGATCTTTTTTCTATAAGGAAGTGCGCAAAGTTATAAAAAAAGGAAATCCCTAATTACGCTAACCTCGCTAGCAACGCTAATAACGCTAATCTCGCTAAAACCGATCGCATCTAAACTCCCTTGGGGGCGTCCTGTAATTCTCCCGTACGTAACTATAATTACTGCACCGTGTTGCACTTGGCACTCGGTAGTAGGGGAATCCGGTCAAAAACATCTTCCGCTGCACATCGGTAACTCCTCCGGGCTGTACCGAAAGGAAGGTGGAGTAGTTGTTGCGATAGTAAGGATGCAAAGCATGTGTTTCAGTCCGCTGAAAGTACGGATCATCTAAGACGGAAGAATAGACCTTACGATAAATGGTCCCTCCCGGCCTACGGTATGGATTATCCCATGCATGCACGCCTTCGCCGGCTGCTTCTGCATGAGAAAACGGAACAAGAACTGCAAAGAAGGAACAAAGAAGAATGCCGACGGTAGATGCTTTAAGGAACATAGGAGGCACAGGCTAGCACCGAGTCTCTTAAGCTACAAGGGCTTGCCTAGCGTGGCTAGCGTAACTAGCGAGGTTAGCGTTATTAGCTTTGCTCTCCTTTCATTGTTTCTTGTGATCTTTTTTCTATAAGGAAGTACGCAAAGTTCTAAGGAAAAAGGAAATCCCTAATTCCGCTAACCTCGCTAGCAACGCTAATAACGCTAACCTCGCTAGTAACGCTAATCCGGCTATAGAAGTTTCCTCCCGCTCGGCCGGTACAGCGAAGATCCAAATACCACGCAGGGAACAAGTAAGATGAGCAAAAGAATGTGCCACCACAGGGGTTTGGCACCGTGTTCCATGAACATAGTAAGAATATTAATGAGGACCATAATACCCCCGAGTGCCGCCGCTAGTTTCCTCTCTGCACTCCGTGCAATGTGTGCTGTCATAAAACCCGCCACAACGGCGGCAAGCAAATTGAATATAAGTGAGGTAATGAGCAAAGCCAGCCCGGGCTCTTGCCCCTGCAAAAGATCAGGAACAATCTCCGGAGCAACCACTCTGGTTGCACCCAAACTCACGACGGTAAGTACGACAGCCGTAAGGTACCCTACGATAATCGCAAGCACCCGTTGCTGCATGGTGAGTGTCGCCTTGCGGAACGTGAACGGAAACATGGGCATATAAAAAGAGTAGCACTTTGCCCTGCCGTATTACCACCTCCACTACATTCGAGCGGTCATAGTTCCTTTAAAGGAACTATCATGCAGCCTACAAACAAAAGCCGCCAATGAATCAATTCACTGGCGGCTTCAAGTTGCTGTGGGCTCGCACTAGTTCATCTGCGCGAGCAGTCCGTCGAGCTCAACCTTGAGCTTTTTGAACTCCTGCCTATCTTTCTGAAATTTCTCCCAGGGATAGGACCTTGAAAGACCGGAGTAGATTACTCCTCCTCCGGTCCAAAAGACATCGTTCAGTAGATCATGGGCAGCGAAAAAGCGCTGTATATCGCTGTTGGCATCAAGAATTTTCTTGAAACCCTCAGCGTAGGCATCACTCCCAAGGCGTATGCCCTGCTCGGCAAGGGGCCGATCGACCATACGACTGTAAAGCCGCGACTGCACCTCTGAAATGAAGTCGCTGTAGTCGTAGCCCTCAACCATCCGGGCAAAGCCCGAAGAATCATTGAGATGCCCGAGCTTCTCCCGAAGCTCGTCTAACATCGCCTCATCAGCATGAGCATAATCGCTTTCTGATGGGACACGCACGTGCTGTGCCAGCACGTGGTAGGCACACTCCGCGACGCGGGGATACACTGCTTCCATGTACTGGGTGTGTTCGCTCAGAAACTGCTCCTGAGCCACATTGTGCTTGTGCCAGGTCCAGCAACAGGTGATAGCAAATACAACCGCAACAGCCGCTGCTATGCAGACGACACCAATAGCAAAATCTCTAAACCTCTTCATTCTTGCCTCCTCGGTGTATAGAAGAGTGGAAAACAGACTTCTTTCCGACCCAACATAGGGTCGGGCAACTTGTGAAAGACCTAAGTATAATTATAGAATATAATGCAAAATATTGCAAGTATTAAGCAAGTGCTCTTTAGACCTCCCTCTTGAGCAATTCTATCTCATCTCGCAGATCTGCTGCGCGTTCAAACTCAAGATTTTGTGAAGCCAATTCCATCTGGTGTTCCAGCTCTTCCATGAGTCTCTTTTTCTCGTCTTTGGGAATTTTATCGTGCCTGCGGCGGGGCCGTCGGAGTTCCAGTTTGCGGCTTTCTTCGGAAATGTTGTGTACGGCTTTCTCTATGGATTGCGGCGTAATGCCGTTTTTTTTGTTGTACGCCTCCTGAATGTCCCGGCGACGGTTTGTTTCTTCTATAGCCTGCTGCATGGCCTCTGTTTGCATAGGCTCTCCCGTATTTGGATCAGGTGTAGCGTAGAGGGTAACGTGACCGTTCAAGTTACGGGCGGCACGACCGATGGTCTGTATAAGCGCATCGCGTGAGCGCAGAAAGCCCTGCTTGTCGGCATCTAAAATTGCTATAAAGCTGACTTCGGGGAGGTCGAGCCCTTCCCGTAGGAGGTTGATACCTACGATGATGTCTATTTCTCCTGTGCGGAGTTGCCTGAGGATTTCTATGCGTTCGATGGTTTCTATGTCGCTATGGAGATACCGGACTTTGTAGTCCTGCTCTACGAGATAATCATTGAGTTTTTCGGACATCTTTTTGGTGAGCGTGGTTATGAGCACACGTTCCCCGCGCTTAATGGCCTGATTGATCTCTTCGGTAATGTCATCAATCTGGTTCTTGCTGGTTTTCACTTCTACAAGAGGATCCACAAGACCGGTAGGACGGATAATCTGCTGTGTGACACACTCCGGTTTGGTATGTGCTTTTTCATATTTACCAGGGGTAGCGGAGGTGTAAATGGCCTGGGTCACGCGCTCTTCAAATTCAGGGAACTTCAGCGGGCGGTTATCGTGCGAGCTGGGTAGACGGAACCCATAGTCCACCAGTGTTTGTTTGCGACTGTGGTTTCCTTCGTACATACCGCCGATCTGCGGAATGGTGATGTGTGATTCATCCACAAATAAAAGGAAGTCTTTGGGAAAGTAATCCATGAGTGTGCTCGGGGGCTGACCCGGTTCGGTATTGCTGAGGTATCGCACATAGTTTTCTACCCCCGTGCAGTAGCCCGTTTCTTTCAGCATTTCCAGATCGTATTCTGTTCGCTGGCGTATGCGTTCTGCTTTTGCAAGTTCACCGGCATCCAGCAATTGTTTCTCCCGCTCCTTGAGCTCTTCTAAGATTCCCTTCTCTGCCCGCTCAATTTTCTCCTGTGTGGTGACGTTATGCGCCGCAGGAAAGATGGTGATCTCATTTAGATCTGCAATGAGTTCTCCCGTAAAACTGTCCACTTCCTGAATGGTTTCTATTTCATCAAATGGCATTTCCAGCCGAAAGACTGTGTCTCCTCCCGGAGGAAAAACTTCTACCGTGTCGCCGAGCACGTGGAACATACCCTGCTTAAATTCCATGGCACTGCGCCTGTACTGTACGTCTGTGAGACGGCGAAGGAAGGTATCGCGCTGAATGGGATCTCCACGCTTCAGACGTATGGCAAGCGCTTCATAGTCTTCTACATTGCCGAGTCCGTAAATGCACGAAACGGATGCCACCACCAGTGTGTCCCGCCGTGTAAGGAGATTAAAGGTCGCAGCATGGCGGTACTTCGCAATTTCATCGTTGATACTGGCATCCTTTTCTATGTAGGTATCACTGGAAGGCAGGTACGCCTCCGGTTGGTAGTAGTCGTAGTACGACACAAAGTACGAAACAGCATTGTTGGGGAAAAACCCCTGGAACTCGGAACAAAGCTGCGCAGCCAGAGTTTTATTGTGTGCCAGCACCAGGGTGGGGCGCTGGGTCCTCTGAATAATGTTGGCCATGGTAAACGTCTTTCCTGTTCCGGTAGCACCCAAAAGTGTCTGGTGCCGCTCCCCGGCCTCCAACCCCTTTAAGAGTTGTTCTATAGCCTTGGGCTGGTCGCCTGTGGGCTGAAAATCGGAAACAAGTTCGAATGGCTTTTCTTCCGGCACTGAAAAAAGGAGGAGAAAATACGTCAGACCATTGTACTGCTTTAAGCAGGGGATGCCAGTGTTGGGTTAAAAAAAGGGGGTATTTTTAAGGTATCGGGAACGCGCAGGAAGGCATCTTGCGCTGGTGTTATTCATACTATATGAACACCAGCGCACATTGCCTATGTGCGCGTACTTATCTATTCTCTCCTACGATGATTGACATCAATGATCTCCGTGAACGGCCGGCAGCCTACCAGGACGCTGCGACAAAAAAGGGGATACGCATTTCCATTGAGGATTTTTTAAAGGTGGATGCAGAGCGCAGAGATCTGCTGCAGCAGGTAGACGAGATGCGTGCGGAGAAGAACACGGTGAGTAAGAAAATTCCCACCATGAAGGAAAAAGAACGAAAGGATGCAATGAGTGCTATGAAGAAGCTTTCGGACACACTCAAGGAAAAGGAGGAAGAGCTCAAGAGTGCGGAAGATGGCTGGCAGAAGATGCAGCTCCAACTGCCCTCCATTCCCCACAGCGATGTTCCCGTAGGGAAAGATGAGAGTGAAAACGTGGTCGTGCGCACAGAGGGTGACCTGCCCTCCTTCGCATTTGAACCCAAAGACCATGTCGCCCTGGGGGAAGCACTCGACATTATAGATATTCCCCGTGGCGCAAAGGTTTCCGGCGCACGCAATTACTATCTGAAAGGGGATGGTGCCCGTCTGCAGCAGGCGGTCATGCGCTACACGGTAGATTCTCTCGTCGCCAAGGGCTGGACACTCTTCTCTCCGCCGCTGCTTGCCACCTACGACTGTTTTATGGGCACAGGATTCTTCCCGGGTGTGGACCAGCAGAACATTTACGCGGTCGGCGGACAGGAAGAAAAGGACGGCTCCATAGAACCAGATAATCTCCATTTAATTGGCACATCCGAGGTCACGGTCTGCAGCTACCACAAAGACGAAGTACTCAAAACAGAGAATCTGCCCTGCAAATACGCCGGCTACAGCGCATGCTTCCGCAGGGAAGCCGGCACGTACGGCAAGGACACACGGGGCCTTTACCGTGTGCACCAATTTGAGAAGGTAGAGCAGGTGGTGCTCTGTAAGGCAGATGAGGAAGAAGCCATGAAACTGTTTGAGGAGATCCGCCAAAATGCAGAAGACGTGCTGCAGGCACTTAAGCTCCCATACCGCATTCTGAATATCTGTACGGGAGACATGGGCAAAGCCAAGGTTTTTATGCAGGATATAGAAACCTGGATGCCCTCACGGGAGAGCTACGGAGAGACCCACAGCTGCAGTTACCTGGGCGACTTTCAGGCTCGCCGGCTGAATATAAAATACGAAGACTCCGATGGTCAGAAGAAGTTTGTGCACACACTTAATAACACCTGCATTGCCTCACCCAGGATTTTAATACCAATTTTCGAGATCTACCAGAACGAGGATGGAAGCATAACTATTCCGGAGGTGTTAAGGGAGTATATGGGGGGACAGGAGCTTATTCAGTAATGGGCAATGCGAACCTGGGCTTTGGGTGCTTCTCCTCATGAGAAACGGCCAGTTATCAGCGGTCAGTATCTGAATTTGGTCGCTGCTTACTGACCACTGACCACTTTTCTCAGGTGACTTTGGCACGCAAAAATGATATAATATTCCGATACTTTCAATTGCCTCCTATGATCCTCCTTCTCTCCGGTGCCTCCGAAACCGCACGGACAGCAGTGGCAGAAAAAATCCTCGATGCTCACAAAGACTGGCGCCATCTTGCGCTGGAAGATTTACGGGAAGAAGGCGAATGGAACGACGAGGAAATAGGCATGGAAGAGGTATTTGGCACCATGATTGCCTGTGACTGTGCCAAAGAAGTGGAGAGGGAAGGCTGCCACATCATCATCACCTGCCCTTCTGTACATCTTATAGAAACGGTACGGAGTTCCTTTGATGGCGTTGTAACTATCCACATGGGCAATGAAACAGACGGCGAAGAAACGTTCTCTCATGTACTCAACCCCAAGTCGCATTCGGTAAAAGATACATGTGTATTTTTAGAGAAACTTATTAGGAAGTAACAAGGATACAATCCACAAGGTATTCCAAAGAACGCCCAAGACATAAATCACAGTACCCAGTCAGGAAAAAGTATGTACGCTTCCTTCAGAGAAACAAATTTGGATGTTGTACTTTGTACCTTATTTCTTCTTTGTTACTTGTTGGTTGTATCATTGTATCATATGAAACCTTTATTTCTCATCGCAGATGACTCACCAGGCAAACGCGAACTTCTCAAGCGTATTATTTTGAGAAATATGAATGCGGAGATTCTGGAAGCCTCAACCACAGAAGAAGCACAGGATCTTATAGGCGAACATGTGGAATTTGCCGCCGCATTTGTAGATTATGAAATTCCCTCGGAAAATGGACCGAGTGTTATACGTACACTCAAAAAACACAATCCCGCCTGTCTCATTGCTTTGGTTTCCTCCGCAGATTCTGAGGTATACAAACAGAAAGCGAAAAACGCAGGAGCAGACGCGTGTATATGCACATCGTGGCCCCTCAATAGAGTGGAAAGTGAACTGAATCTGCTTCTTGCAGGATGGGGGGCAGAAATTTCAGACTAGATCCAAAATAGGTATTTGGTTACTGAGTTATCATATGCAATTCATGATAGGATTTCCCACGTGAAAATCTTATTTACCAGATTCCCGCTGGAAAGCGCACACAGCGGCGCCGAAGCCCAGAGTATTGCCCTTATGAAAGGGCTGAAGGAACATGGGCACGCCGTGGCTTTTCTCGGCAGTTGCCCCACACTGCTCGTGCTCTGCCAGCAGCATAACATTGCGTGCGCTTCTTTGGATATTGGTCCTCCGCCTGTAAGCAAGAAGACTCTTCTTACCTTTCCACTCAGAAAATACAAGATGCAGAAAGACCTCACCGGTGCACTCGACCAGTTCTGCTCACATGGGCTCGGTGCCCTTTTTATGCTGAGCCTTTCGGAAAAATTGCTGCTTACAAAACCGGCTGTAGATGCCGGTATACGGGTTTTTTGGGTGGAACATGACTCCATTGGACCCTGGCTGACGAAGAATCCGTATCTCCCGCAATTGCGTAGACTCAGCAAACTGGTAACGACTATTGCTGTTTCGGACCTCAGCAGAAAACTCTATGTGGATCTTGGATGGGACCCGCAGAAGGTGGTGGGAATTCCCAATGGAATAGATCCAAATCGCTTTGTAACGGATGCAGCACAAACGCGTACGCCTTCAGAAAAACTACAGGTGGGATGTCTCGCACGTCTTGCCGACGAGAAGGGCCTGGACGTGCTCATTGGGGCTGTACGTGATTTGCCCGATGTAGAACTTAAAATTGTAGGCTTAGGGAGAGAGCAAAAGAACTTAGAAAAACTGATTGCAAAAGAGGGTCTGCAAAATCGTGTAACCATAGCGCCCCGTGTTGCAGATGTGGGAGCATTTTACCGTTCGCTGAATGTGCATGTGCTGCCTTCCAAACGACATGATCCGTTCGGACTGGTGGCTGCAGAAGCTATGCTGGCAGGCACGCCCGTCATTGTGACCGATGCGTGTGGGATTGCCGATTTTCTCACCCACAAAAAGGATGCCTACATTGTTCCGGCAAATTCGGAAGAAGCCCTGACAAAAGCGATTTCTGAACTGAGCAGCAACCCGGAATTGCGAAAGGAAATAGGAGCAGCCGGGCAGCGAAAAGCCCAATCCGATTTTACAGTACAGGGAATGATTGATCGGTATGAGGTGCTGTTGCAAAGATAACATTCACCAGCACAGGATAACCTTCCTGCGCTCCTCATGAGGATGCGCACGTAAGTAACGTGTGCTGGTGAAAAACAAGGAGCTATACTCACCTCATGCGCTACCTCTCTATTGCACTGGCTATACTTGTTACAAGCATTGTAGGTTTGCAGAATGCCACCATTCGTTTGCATTCCTTTACAGAACCTATCGATGCTCTGAGTGTTGGCGTGGAACAAGATATTATCCATCTTTCTGTAAGTGCCCTGACCAATGAAGGCTGGACGGTATGGCAACCTCTGGAAATTGAGAAAGAATTCGACCCTCTGCTGCGTGAATCCAATATGGTGATCTTCCCGCAGTCGGTTGCAAAAATACGCCTACGCGGGACTACAAGAAGCTATACTCTGCATCCTGTACGCGTCTCAAAAGAGCCTGTGCATTACAGCGTTGCTGCATTGGGGAGTGTGAGGAGACCTCGCCTTCTTTCACGCAGGCAGTGGGGTGCAGATGAAAGTTTTACATACGTCGGCGCTGCAGTCTCACGTTCGGATGAGCCTTCTGCAGATGTGCAAACGGAGAGTTATAATACCAATCCCCAGCGGGTTCGCGACTGCGAAGATGCGCAACGTAATGTTCCGGAAGAATTTCGCACGGTACGCACCGTGACAAAAGATCCCAGTGAAAAGGAGTATCGCTGGCCACGACGCTACTCACCGGAAATCCGTCAACTTGTGGTGCACCATTCTGCACAGATGGTCACTGGCGACAAGCGCCCTGCTGTGGAACGGATGCGTGCGCTCTACGCCTACCATGCAAACAGTCGTGGGTGGGGAGACATTGGGTACCACTATATCATAGATGAGAACGGACAGATGTATGAGGGCCGTGCGGGAGGGGACTATGTCGTGGGAGGTCATGTGTACTGCGGAAACGTCGGCACCATTGGTGTAATGATGATGGGAAATTTTGAGGTAGAAAAGCCGACGTACGCCCAAACAAGTAGTCTGCAGTGGCTCCTGGGTGAACTGGCAGAGAAATACAATCTGGACCTTGCAACATCGGCAATATTCCATGGCAAAGAAATGCCCGTCATTGTGGGGCACGGAGATCTTATTGCAACCGAGTGTCCCGGCTATTACGTACGTGAAACCATGGGGAATATCCGCAGAAATGTGCAGACGGGGAATTATGCTGCAGAAATCTCCTACCCCACTATTGCGACACCAAAAACTGCCAGGAAGACGATACTTGCAACCACATTCCTTCGACCTGTTGGTAGCACAGAACTCACAGGAAGACCCGGCGGCTTACTCCATATTTCTTTAGAGTACACACCCCAAACCGGCATGCAGCGCCGCGGAAGGATTGCGACGGTAACCCGTTCTCACTCCACCATAGGTATATGGCAGGATGTGGGAGAAAGTTACAACCGTGTACGGAAAGAAATTGTTGCCCCTGAACATATTCGCAGCGGAGACACAGAAATGATCCGTCTGCGCATACAACTGCCACGCCAGTCGGGGCTCTATACAGTAGACATCGGACCTATTACCTACATTTTTAAAGCGGAAGGAAGGCGTGCTCCCAGCCCTAAAACAGGATCTGTACCGCAAAGCTACTCACCGGCAGCAAAACAGATGCAGCAAACACCGGGCTACCGCAGGACAAGTGCTGAGCAACAGGCCACTGTAAGTACGCTAAACGAGCGGGCAGTGGGCAGTGGGCAGTCGAATGATACAATACGCATTCGCCTGAGTTACACAGGAGAGAGTGCGATTGTTCAGGGACCAAGCGGAAGATTCACATTTGTACAAAAAGGCAATGCCTGCCAGCTCCTGAATGGAGACGGAATAGTGGACTCTGGTGTGGTTCGTCTGGATGCAGATACGGGAATACAGACCATTTCCAGTTGGCCACGAAGCACAAACCGCTTCCGTGGAATACTGGAATGCCGCGTGCTCGATGGCAATCTTGTTCTTATAAACGAGCTGCCGCTCGAGGACTATATGGCCGGCCTCTCGGAAGAACCGGATTCCGAACCTCTGGAAAAACAGAAAGCCTTTGCCGTTGCAGCCCGTAGCTATGCGGCCTTTTACCTGGATGGGGGACACCGCAAATTCCCCGGTCTCCCCTACGACGGCAGTGATACCGGAGCAGCGTTTCAGGAATATGGCGGAGAAGTGTTTGAACGAAGTAATCCGCAATGGGTTGCAGCTGTGCACCAAACTGCAAATGTTGTACTCAAACAGGATGGCCAGATTGTAAAAGCTGCCTACTTCAGTAGTGATGATGGGAGAACTCGCTCTCCGGAAGAAAATGGCTGGCAAAACTTTCCATTCGCAGAAGTATTCAGGAGTAAGCCCGACCCCTGGTGCAAAGGATTGCCCCTTCGTGGACACGGTGTGGGAATGTCCGGTTGTGGAGCTAGGGGGCAGGCAAAATCAGGAAAGTCCGCTGAGGAAATACTGGAGTATTACTATCCGGGCACTCAGCTACAAACAATGCAGTAATAATTTTCGTTCACTCGTTCGCTCATTACCCGTTGAGTAAGAGAACGTGTAACGCTCAAATTATGGCTTCACTTTTTTTCCCCGCCAGGTACCGCGAGCTCCTCCCGAAGGAACAGATGCGCCCTGAGGAGAAACGACTCCTCCACTTGTACTTGGATTCTGTGTGGGTGCTTTTTTTGCAGGTGGACCTAGGTTCAGCCGAAGCACTGAATGGACATCGCCAGATACTTGTGGAACCTGCTGGGCTCCAGTAGCTGCTGCCTGTGCACAGTTGTGAGCAATACATTGACGTGTAATATCTCCAACAAGTTCAACTGAACCCTTGTTCGGACTGATCGGTCTAAAAATAGCATCCAATGTAGAAAGACTTTGACCTGAACCAGCAAGAATCAAGCCAACTGCACGCGCGAACTGATTCGCAGGAAAAGTACCCTGTCGAACCGTAAGAAGCCAATTCCCAATACCACCAGGATACTGAAGTTGCGCAGAAGTCGCGGCATCTTCAATAATTTTCAATGGCTCATCTGGGCTCCTCATGTGGGGAGACTCCCACTTGTAAAGAAAGAAATCAAGAACATATTTAAAATTATTTACAAGTTCTCAACAACGCTCGCTCGTTGCTCGCTTGAGACGAGCGAACGAGCGAACGAGTAAACGACTACGCGACAACTGATTTTGTAAGAGCTTCCACCGCTGTACGCAACGCCTCAATCTTGTCGCACTTCTCCCAGTGCACATCCAGGTCTTCGCGACCCATATGACCGTACGCAGCAACCTGACGGTACTGAGGCTTGAGAAGATCAAGTGTTTCGATGATGCCTGCGGGGGTCATGTCAAAAATTTCTTTGACCGCAGATTCTATTACACGATCCGGCATTTTTCCTGTCCCAAATGTGGTCACATGTACAGAAACAGGCTCCGGGTACCCAATGGCATACGCAAGTTGTATTTCGCAACGTTCGGCAAGATCTGCCGCCACAATATGCTTGGCAATGTAGCGCGCCATGTATGCACCACTGCGATCCTGCTTATTGGGAACCTTTCCGCTAAAAGCTCCCCCGCCATGGCGTCCCATGCCACCGTACGTATCTACAATGATTTTGCGCCCGGTAAGGCCGGTATCCCCGTGTGGGCCACCAATGACAAACTTGCCTGTCTCGTTGACCAGATATCTTGTCCTTTCATCCAGATACTGAGCACAAACCGGCTGAATGACATGCTCAATGATGTCAGATTTTATCTGCTCTGCTGTGACTGTATCGTGGTGCTGAGCAGCAATAACTACGGTATCTACACGCACCGGCTTTCCATCATCACTGTACTCTACGGTGACCTGACTTTTGCCATCCGGACGGAGGTACGGAACTGTACCGTCTCTGCGCACTTCGGCAAGACGCTTGGCAAGTTTATGTGCCAGTGTAATAGGTAACGGCATCAGTTCAGAGGTTTCGTTACAGGCATACCCGAACATAAGGCCCTGATCTCCGGCACCCTGTGCCTTGTGCTTACTAGTTTCCTTTTTTTCGCCCTGTGCGATATCCGGGCTCTGTTCGTGAATAGCATTGATCACGGAACAACTCTTGTAATCTATGCCATAGTCGGCGTTGTCGTAACCGATATCTTTGAGTACATCACGTGCAACGGACTGCACATCCACATACGTGGTGGTGGTAATTTCTCCACCTACCACTATAAGACCTGTGGTGGTGTAGCACTCACAGCAACAGGCACCGTGAGGGTCGTCTGTGAGCACGGCATCGAGTATGGCATCGGAGATCTGGTCGCAGATTTTATCGGGATGCCCTTCGGTGACCGATTCAGATGTAAAGAAGTAGGACATGTGATTAGGGGTTAGGAATTAGAGTACTGGAGACTGGAATTGGGACGACAGAAACTCTGCCTTCCCAGAGAAGAAAGCATAGATCTAAAGATATCTTTCCCCGTATGGGGCTGGAATTCCCACCCTTCGACTCTCCGCCTGCGGCGGATCGCTCAGGGTAAACCTTGAGCTTACAGTCTGGGTTGGGGGGCATCTGTAGCGGGCCAGTTCCCTTGATGCCTCTCTGGATAGAGCAATGATGTGCGACAATTGTACGGATGTTTTGACCCGTCTGCAAACTCAATGTCCATTATTTTCCATGAAGATGATCGTACATTCCCTGTGATAAAGACTGCACAATTACAGCTTCTCTAGCAAAAACACCCCGCATATGCTCCATACACTCTCCCTGGACTGAAATAACAGGCATACCTGTACCATCTCCCAAAGAAAGATTCCCTACCATAACTAAAGTATCCTGGCAAGCCTCACGTACCCTCCTCTCCAAAACCCGGAGATACTCTGCATATTCAACCATACTGGGCACGTTACAGCCTACGTCTGGGCTCTCCTCCTCAGGCGTCGTTACAAGACGTAGATGTGGTCCTGGAGCCGCCCCATTGATGTATATTCCATTTGTATGCGCTCCATTTCGGGATGCTCCATTTGTTTGTGGAGAGGATGAAGCCGTACGGTCTTCAGCCAATAACATTAGCATAAAACATACTCCAATGCGTACGGGAGTAAAGAACATATTTTCTACAAGAACACTACGGCACTGCTATCACCTTTAGCGTGTGTCCGGTTGCCTGAAGGAAGGTTTGCAGTGCCTCCCTGGAAATGACCAGAGAAGCCGTGTTTACAAGCGGGTGTACACGGAACGAATCGTGCTTCCAGAGGTCTTCGTCTATAAAACATTCCACGGCATGGTCTGGATCGTGTATTAAAGCGAGGATGCTCACAGACCCCGGCGCAATGCCCAAATACTTCCGGAGTCTTTCCGGTGAACCGAATCCCAATTTTTTTGCTTCCAGGAGTTCCGAAAGCGCCTTGATGTCTACTTTCTTATCGTAGCCGACAGTCACAAGAATATGACGCTTTCCATGTTTATCCCGTAGAAAAAGGTTTTTGGTATCCGCACCGGGAACATCTTCGGGAATGAGTCTTTGTGCTTCTTCGCATGTGAACACAGCAGGGTGGTCGTACCTTTCGTAGGGGATGGAGTGGTCGTTGAGGAATTGGTAGATGTCCATACGTAGGGCTATGTATGAGGGCTAGGGGTTAGGGTTAGGGCTAGAAAGAAAAAAGGAAACAAGTTATAGAGTACTCCCCCCTAACCCTAGTCCTAGCCCTAAACGGTCGCAATCTCTTTCGGTACAGCAATCACCCACTAAAACCACTCAATGCCATCCTTCCCTATCCACTCCTCTGCCTCTGTAGGACACTTGCTTCCGGAAGCGTACATATGGAGAGGTGTATCTTCTTTCTCCAGATGTGCCTGCACAGGATCCATAAGCCTCCAGGCAGTGCGCACTTCTTCGAAGGATAGGAACCACTGCTGTTTTCCACGTATGGCTTCGAGCAGTAAAAGACCGTGCTCAGGAAGACAATCACCCACACATACGAGGGGATCTTCCAGAATGAGCGGCCGAAACTCCGGTTCTGTGCCACCAAGTTTGGTTTGCATGTGAATGCGCATACCTGCCTCACCCTGCAAAATAATATCGAGTCTGTTGGGAGTGGATCCTTTCCCCACACTGCGTGGCTCCTGAAATTGGACGGAAATGCGTGTTTCCTTTTTCTCGAGTCGCTTACCGCTCTGTAAAAAAAAGGGTACGCCTTCCCACCGGGATGTGCGGGAAGCAAGCTTGAGTGCCACATAGGTATTTGTGCGGGAATCTTTCTCCACTCCCTCTTCATCGGTATAGGCAGGCGCCTCACTGCTCTTCCCGTATTGGCCCTGCAGTACAATATCATTCAGACTTGTGTGAGGCGGAAGATACAGCTGCTGCAGAGCATTCAGACGCACTGCACGAAAATCTTCCTCTTTCTCCAGGCGCATGGTGAGCAGTGCGGCAATCATGAGAAGATGCGACTGGAACATATCACGCAGAGTACCGCTGTGCTCAAAGTATCCTGCACGACCCTCCAGACCCTTGGGTTCGGATGCCGTAATCTCTACATGGTGTATGAGCGTGTTTTTTGCCAGGCGCTCAAGAATGGGATTAGCGTACCGCAGGTAAAACACATTGCGGACGGCCTCCTTGCCCAGGTAGTGGTCCAGCAGAAAGACCTCTTCCGGTGCAAAGCACTTGGTGAGTTGAGCATAGATTTCTTCTGCACTCTTCAGGTCACTCCCTACGGGCTTCTCTACTATACAACGGAACTGGGTTTTTCCTTTATGATCATGCACTTCACCGGCACAGAGATTCCTCAACACATCGGAAAATACACCGGGTGGAATGGAGAGATACGCAACACGTACAGCATCCTTCCAGCCTTTCTCCAGGGTGATCAGCTTTTTATTGAGTGCGCTAAAATCTTTCACCTCGTCGTATTGCCCCTGATGATAAAAAAAGTGTGAAAGAAGTTGTGCCAGAACCTCTTCATTTACTTCTATGAGCTCCTTGCGAACTGCTTCCTCTACCAGAGCACGAAAAGATTTGTCGTCCATCTCCGATCGGGAAAAGCCCACTACACTGTAGTGTTCAGGCAGTCGCTTTTTAAGCGCCAGCACATAGAGTGCCGGATACAGCTTCAGCTTTGCCAGGTGACCGGAAGCTCCAAAGAGAAGAAAGCTGAAGGGGTTTGTAGCGGAGAGCATGCAGCTCATTCTAGTGCAGTTGGTGCCTACCTGAAAGAAGATTGCGAGCACCTAAGGCTAAGGCTAAGGTTAAGATGAACAGGGCTGAGGAGTGTTTTCTTAGCCTTAGCCTTAGCCTTAGCCTTAACCTTACTATATGACCTACGCCCACATTCCCACCAGCACAGAAGAAGGTTTTCTTATGGCGGGCCTCACTCTCCTTGAAGGATTAATGAATGAAGCTGTATTGGAGCATGGCAAATGCATTGTAGGCCTCTCCGGCGGTTCTACTCCCAAGCCACTCTACGGAGCATTGGGGAAGAGTGAAGAAGTGGACTGGTCCAAGATCTTCGTTTTTCTGGTAGATGAACGTCATGTGGAAGAAGCCGACGACGACAGTAATACAAAGCTGATTAAAGACACCTTACAACCTGAAAACTTTGTGTACCCCACATACGCACCACTGAAAGAATGGCAGAAAGGATATGATGAAGAACTCAAAAAACTGTTTGATGGTCATTGGCCGGATGTGGTGCTTCTGGGCATGGGAGAGGATGGGCATATTGCATCGCTATTTCCACCTGTCGCAGATGATGCATCGGATGGCACCTTGACCATGCACACTACCACTGATCATTTTGCTGTACACGACCGCCTGAGTACTACACTTTTGGTTCTCACCAATGCAAAATCCAAGATCTTCCTTTTAAAGGGGGAGGGGAAGAAGAACACATGGGAAGCAATGGAAATAAGTGAAGAGGGAAGCGAGCGATGGCCTGCAAAGGCTGTGTTGGAATCGGAGGGTGTGACACTGGTCAGTCAATGGTGAATTCCAATTCCTTCCAGTGGTCCACCACACACCCGGCCACTACAAAGACGACGTCTACCCTGTAACCGCCTGCGAAGTTGTGTTCATGAACCCAAGCTCTTGCAGAACGCAGTAATTTTTTTATTTTTCCATCCGTCATATTCAGCTCAGGACCAAAGTCCTGTACATGCTGTGAACGGGCCTTCACTTCTGTGAATACGATGACTCTATCGGCCGGATCGTAAGCGATAATATCTATTTCATCGCGGTGCACACGAATGTTGGAGTGATAGATTTTATATCCCAGCTTTTGCAAATATCGTTTTGCGATCTGTTCACCTTCCGTGCCAATGGCTGCGCACTGGTCTGACTTGGCCATACGAAGTGATAAAAACCTAGCATTCACTAAAGGTGTACGAATGTCCACTCAATTGAGTTGATAGAAAGGTGTACAGTTGTACACTTGCACACAGTCGTCTCCTCTTCTCCCATGCTCACACAGCTCACCTCCTTTGCAACCATTGGTCTTTCCAGCGAAAAGGTAACCGTGGAAGTCGGTGCAACACGCGGCGAATATAAGATCTTTATTGTGGGACTGGGCGATATGGCCGTACAGGAAAGTAAACAGCGTGTAAGGATGGCTGTACGCAACAGTGGTTTCACCTTCTCTACGGGCAAGTGCATTACAGTGAATCTTGCACCTGCACATCTGCGCAAGGTCGGTTCGCGGTACGACCTTGCCATAGCACTCGGACTCTTGATTGTGTACGGATCAGTGAGTATCCCCGAGGAGACACTGCGCAGCACAGCTTTCGTAGGAGAGCTGGCATTGGACGGTTCGCTGCGCCACGTTTCGGGGATACTCTCATCGGCTATTACCTGCAGAGAACAGGGATTTTCAGCCATTGCTGTTCCTGCAGAAAACGGACCGGAGGCAGCACTGGTTCCCGGACTGCGTGTGCTGGCGGTGAAAAATCTTACTGAGTTGATTGCCGTACTCACTGCAAAAAGGGAAGCACCACACATTCCCACCTGCACAGAACTCACCGAAGATCCTCTTTTGAAACAATGCGTAGATTTTGCTGATGTGCGTGGCCAGGAACATGCCAAACGTGCGCTGGAAATTGCTGCAGCCGGAGGCCATAACGTCCTGCTGTGCGGTGTACCCGGTGCAGGAAAAACACTCCTCGCCAAAGCATTCCGGGGCATTCTTCCTCCACTCACACGCGAAGAATCCATGGAAGTCACACAGATCTACTCCATTGCAAACCTCCTTCCGGAAGACGTACCACTTATTCGGCACAGACCATTCAGACTGGTTCACCACACGGCAAGTGGCGTAAGTATAGTGGGTGGCGGACAAATTCCCGGACCGGGAGAAATTAGTCTGGCCCATAAAGGTGTTCTTTTTTTGGATGAACTGGCAGAGTTCCCGGCACAGGTACTGGAAGTGTTGCGACAGCCACTGGAAGACAGGCAAATTACCATTACGCGGGCTCATGGGTCCGTTACCTTCCCGGCCGACTTCATACTGGTCGCCGCCATGAACCCTCCGCAGTACAGCAGTAGCAGTGCACTCCGAATTCAGAAAAGAATCAGTGCACCACTTTTGGACAGAATAGACCTCACTATTGCAGTGGACGCTGTAGATATAGATGAACTACAACGAAAGACAAAAGGCTGCTGCGAAACCAGTGCGACCATTTTGCAGCGTGTGTCCTCCGCACGTGTACGGCAAAGAAGACGGTTTGCAGAGTTTCCTATTTCCACCAACAAGGAAATGGGTGTAAAAGAAATAGAAGCACTCTGCCCGCTGGATGATACCTGCCTGGCACTCCTCAAGCAGGCTGTGCAGCACCTTGGACTTTCGGCACGAGCCTACCACCGTACCATAAAAGTTGCCCGGACTATTGCCGACCTGGCGGGGAGTGAAGGAATAGAACAACCGCATATTGCAGAGGCATTGCAGTACAGACAACACATAGGTGTATGACACAAACGCGCGCCAGACAGAAAGGTACATTCCTTCTAAATTACTCCTTTTTTTATATTGTCAAATACTGAGGATTCTCATTCAATTCACATTCCAAAGCAGGTACCATACCGTTCATGCACTTTGCTGACGCACTTACAAAACGTTCGAAAGAAACAGCCCCCACTTGCGTTGGTCTGGATCCTGATCTTTCTAAACTTCCCGAAGGCATTGCAGATGATGCAGCGGGGGTGCTGGAATTTTCCAAAGGCATTATAGATGCAGTGAAAAACACCGCCGCCTGTATAAAACCTCAGATGGCATATTACGAAATGCTCGGATGGGAGGGGATGAAGGTATTTTGGGAAGTCTGCGCCTATGCCAAAGAACAGGGACTCATGGTCATAGCCGACGGTAAGCGCAATGATATTGGCTCCACCTGTGAAGCCTATGCCGATGCTTACCTAAATGAACTCAGTCCCATAGACGCTCTGACTGTTTCTCCATATTTGGGATCCGACGGTGTACAACCTTTTATAGAACGTTGCACCAAAAATAATAAGGGTATATTTGTTTTGGTAAAAACAAGCAACGCCAGTTCAATAGAGATACAGGATCTCCCTGTGGGAGATGAGGTAGTACATGAGCATATGGCCCAATTAGTAGAGAGTTGGGCAGCAAAGCATCTTGGTCCGGAGTCGAACTTTTCCTGTATTGGAGCAGTGGTCGGGGCAACATACCCCGAGGAAATGAAGTATCTGCGTACACTCATGCCACACACACCTATTCTTATTCCCGGCTACGGTGCACAGGGTGGCACAGCACAGGATGTACAACATGGATTCTTGCCCGATGGAACGGGAGCGATTGTTAACTCCTCACGGGGAATTATTTTTGCGAGTAAAGGTGGAGACTGGCAGGAAGCCGCAAAGAAAGCTGCAGAAAAGATGGCGACGGCAATAAAGGGACTCTTTTGAACATTGTGCTTTAGAAGTTTGGATCTTATTTGGACTAACTTGTAGGTTGTATCCTTGTTACTTTCCTAGTAACGCCATAGCCGCCCTTCCGCCAGAGGCGCTTTTAGGTCCACCCATTGAAAATCTGCGGAGCCGTCTGACCACCGAATATCGCCTAAATCCGTCAGTGATCCGGGGTTTTCCAAATTAATTTGTAAGGTGTCTCCGCGGCTTGCCTGAGAGAGGTCCGCATCTCCGTAGAGATCCAGTACACGTTCTCTGCCTAATTCCTCAGGAACTGCGAGACAATTCACCAGAGTGAGCTCTTTGGAATCCCCGCGTTCTATAGAACAAGCATATCTCCGTGCATTTTCCGGACTGCGAATTTCCCAATTGCCGGCAGACACACCGGGAGAATTTCTGACCCAAAAACGAAGATGCCGGATGCGGAATGTTGCACCGGATTCCTGCTGGTGCTCAATGAGTACAGAAGTAAGTTTTTGTGCCTGACCCTGCTGTAATTCACCCTCACCGGTAAGCAGATTTTCTACACGTACCACGCGTGTGAATGCGGTTTGATGTGAGGGGAAGTGTGCGCCGGAAGGCACAATTTGATATTGCTGAGTGGCATCGTCCATCTCACTTACCATCACATACAAACTTTTTACTTTAACCATCTCTTCGGAAAAACCACGTTCATCTTTTGTGCGTAACTGAGCATCTATAAGAAGAGTATTACCGGTGCGGGGAGGAAGAATGTAACTACTTTCACCCTCTGGAAAATTCACAATCCACGTTTCGTTATCTCTATCTGCCAGGTCGAGTTTGAGTTTTCCGACCTCATTGCCTACTGCGTCCAATAAATAGATAGCTTTCAATGAGCGCGCCTCTCTATCCAGAATCACTTTCACAATACGCAACACAGCAGGATTTTCCCGGGTAAAAATTTGTGCATCTCCAATCAGTTGGCGTTCGCCCACCACAAGAATACTACTCTGCACGGGTACCAGTGGCTTCTCTGCTGCCTGCTCTGCTTCAGTTTCGGTCTCTTGTTTCTGCTCCTCCTGTTCTGCAACAACCTCTGCAGCTTCTGCAGCCTCCAACTGCGCCTTTTTCTGATTCTCTTTTTCCATATCGATATATTCTCCATTCTCTGCACGACGGTAATACCCCAGTTCATTCTCATACTCGGCACGGAAGGCTGCTGCTAATCTCGCCATCTGCCCTCGTGTGAGGTACCGATCATAAGGAAGGCTGACGGGAAGAATAGTTTTGTGATTCATAGCTGCCTGTACGTACATTGCATACCAGGGTGCATCGGGCTCGGCAAAGGCCGTATACCCATAGAGTTCGCCCAGAATTTTAAGAGCCTCTGCATAGTTCACCGGATTTTCCGGACGGAAGTAGCCATCGGGGTACCCCGTGGCAACCCCACGCTTTTTGGCAAGACAGACATACTTCGAAAACCAATCCTCCCTATCCACATCGGGGAAACAGCGTGAGGCATCCGAACCGGAAACAACGATGCGTGGATAACTTGAAAGTGCAATTTTTAAAAACTCAGCCCTATTTAAAGTACGTTTGACCTGGAATGTGCCATCGGGATTCCCCTCTACTGCGCCTATAGTTGTAAGAACACTGATACCTGCGGCTTCAGCGGGTAAAAACGGCGCATCAAGATACATGAGACTCTGATTTCTGTAGTCCAAAGCCTGTGCACCGAGTGGCAGTAACAGAGCAGCAAGAATAAACACTCTTTTCATGGGGCCCAGTATACACCAGAGGCAAAAAAGAATTCTTTTGAATCTGCCTTAGTCAGATGTACGAAACCCTAAACGATACGGAATAGGCTGTTGGAAGTCTTTGGCACAATCCGGAGAGATAAAAGAGAAATGCTGATTGATGTAGAGTTTCGCGGCATCTGTCAGATTTGTTTGCTCACCATCCCGCAGAACAATGAGTGGAGTAGTCAGAAGTGCCTCTCGAAAACGCTCCTTATACAGAGGATTCCCATCTACAAAACGATTGAATTGAACAAAAATGGGACCATAGGGTGAGTGATGTGTAAAACCAAATGGCCCTCCCCCTTTGTTTACCACGTGCAAATACTGCTGCCAGTTGCACTCGTCCATCACAGTGTCGATGGTACTTGCCGCGGTATAGAAGGCAACTTTACGCTCATTCCATAGGGCAAGCTTCTCTGTGTAGTCCATGCGAGTGTGGAAGAACACAGAGAGAAGGATTAGAAGAATAGCAGCACTTTGCATGAAGTAATCCATGCCATGTGCTCTGCGGATGGCGAGAATAAAAAGCACCACAAACCCAGGTACGGCAAAAACATAATGGTGTGCGTAGAAGTCACCACCCGTACCCACAGCAAGAAAGAGGAGATACAGTGCGAGGAGGGAAATGATGACCGATCGTACGTGCTCCTTGGAACGAAAGAGCAGGCCTGCAAAGAGACAGGTAAGAGCAAGTGCCAGAGAAGGCGAGAAGTAGAACACATTCGAAAAAGTTCTGTTCAGCAGAAGGCCGCGCACAAGAAATGGCCTGTTCCATTCAGAAAGTTGATTGAGGTGATAGCCCAACATATGGGCAAGGTAAATGGAGATGTACACATCAAGATATCCAAGTGCAAGAAAAGCAAGAAATCCCACAGCTGCTGCAATGCCAAGTGGAAGAATAAAATAGTGCACAAACTGATACCATGACTGCATCAGCAGGAGTGCCAGTGCAGTCAGTACCAGAAGAAAGGGCTCTTTGAGTCCTATGGCGAAAAGGAACAGAAAACTCAAAACTGCAATACGCCCCCATGCATGACGCTGCGGAGAACGGTCATAGATGACGGCGGCAAGTAAACTGAGAGCCGAACCGAGAGGTTCTACAAGACCCTCACCCGCCATACTAAATGCGTAGACGGTGATCATGGAGCCGGCTATTACAGAGAAAAACATCCAAAAAAACTGCTCCTTTTCTTCAAAATCCTTCACTCTCGGCCACGCAAGCAGCACTGTGCATAACGGGATAAGAAGAACAGAAACAGCCTGAAACACCTTAAGGAGAAACGGCCCCTGAAAAAGCAGAAGTGAGAAGGCACTCAGTAAAAATATGCCGGGGGGCTTACTTTCGAAAAGATCTCTGTACGGGGTCAACCCATTCAGAATTCCCCGCCCAACGGCAAGGTATGTGTGTACGTCATCATGCAATGTGCCCTTTAGTTCAAAGAGAAATCTCTGCAGCACCAAGCACACTGCCCACAGGGCAATGAATCCGGCTGCAAGCAGAAGAGGACTTCGTCGAATTTGCTTCATCTGCAGCATAACAAATGAATCATAGCACAGAAGCAATGTGATATTCTGTGCGTACATATGATGAAACTGGTTCCACCCTCCAGGCAATACAAAGAAAATTACGCCGCAGCTGTGGAAGAACTACAAGATGAGCCGCATACACTGGAAGAAAAGCGTCCCACAGATATAAATGAATATATTGTATGGCGCACCGACCATGCACAGGGAAAGAATCTGCCGGAGGGCTGGATACCAGCCTCTACCTTCTGGCTTGTAGAGAGTGGCATAGTGGTTGGCGAAGTAAGTATTCGTCATGAACTCACCGAATTTCTTAGAACTGTAGGAGGTCACATAGGTTATTGGATTCGCCCCAGTAAACGGAGACAGGGCTACGGAAAAGAAATTCTTCGTTTAGCCCTGCAGCAAGCCAAAAATCTTGGTATAGCACAGGTGCTCATTACCTGTGATGAAACCAATGACGCTTCCCGCAAAATTATAGAGGCGAACGGTGGAATTTTTGAAAAAATGACAGAGATGGAGAATGGGCAACCTTGCAAACTGCTGTTTTGGATACAAACCTAAAAGAGAAAGATGAACACCACTGTATTCCCGGGCAGAAAGTTCTATAGTTTGACGCATGCAGATACTGGATCTTACACACACCTTTGACGGGAACATGCCGGTCTACCCCGGTGATCCTCATGTACAACTCACACAAATAGCCCGCGTACAGAAAGATGGTTTTACAAACCATGAGCTGAAAACAGGATTACATGTGGGAACGCACATGGATGCCCCGCTGCACATGCTGGAAGGTGGGAAGAACCTTGCAGACATATCCGTGGAGAAATACATAGGCAGAGGGCACCTTGTGGACGCGCGCGGACAGGAGTCTGTGGGAGCAGAATTACTGGATGCGCTCCCCATAGAACCAGGAGACATTCTCCTTATTTGCACCGGACACTCTGCACACTTTAGAAAACCCGAGTATTACGCATCTTTTCCTGTGGTCTCAGAAGATTTCGCCACACGTGCTGTGGAGTTGCAGGTGAGTATGATAGGTATGGATACACCAAGCCCCGACGTACCGCCTTTTGCGGTGCACAAGATACTGCTTGGAAGTGATGTGCTTATAGTAGAAAACCTCACCAACCTCGAAAAACTCTTTTTGTGTAAGGAATATAGAATCATTGCCCTGCCCGTAAAACTGAAGGCAGATGCCGCCCCTGTGCGTGTAATAGCATTGGTGGAGTAGTGCATTTCATATCACTTTAACCCATCAATTTGCCAAACCGGCAACATTGCAGGACACTGCTTGATTTCGCCGAGAGACAGAGTATTCTGCACTTACACTATGAAAACAGACGAACACGCTGAACCAGGTGCCGAAGAACCTCCGGATACAAAATACACCACCGGAAATACCATGTGTGTCCGTCGGATCTCCAGACTGGATGTTGCGGAAAAAGTATGGCGTGCAGTTGTGCAGCCACACTGTGTGTTTGATGTATGGGATTTCCGAGAAGCATTTTGGAAAGCCTGCGGATCCCCGGCAGTGCATTTTGTAACTGCATATCAAAATGAAGAACCCATTGCTCTGCTGCCACTGCAGTACAAGCCGAATGGGAGTTTGGAATTTTTCGGAGGGGAATTCATGGAAGATAACACCTGCTACACAACGCCATCCGCCCCCTATGCTGCAACAGACATGCTTCTGAAAGAATTGAAGGCACCCTTAGCCCTGGCAGGAATGTCCAGTGCCTTACAAAGTACCGAATGCCATCTGGATGACTACAAATACACACTCCAGCTTGGTGCCTACAGTCACTATGAGCAATACCTCCAGGAACGTTTTAGTCACAAGTCCTGTAAAAAAATTCTCCGGCGTGTGCAGAAGCTAGAGGAAAAGGGTGTGACAGTCGAAACGGGCAACCCCGAAGACATTGCAACACTCATGCACCTGAACCGGGAATCTTTTGGAAAAGAATCTTGGTTTGCAGATCCATTGTTCTGTTCTGCATTCCAATCACTGGTGCACTTGCCCGGTATCCAAAGCCACCTGTTTACCTTCCGACTGAAAGGAGGGATTGTAGGTGTGTCACTGGCTGCGGAAGCAGGAGGTACCTACACATGCCTACTCTCGGGGAAAAATGTCATCAGGCTCGAAAATATTGGTACATTCATCTTCCTGAATAACATGCAACATGCCCTTCGCACCGGTGCAAAAACTCTGGATGCCTGCATGGGGAATTACAACTGGAAGGAAGTGATGCATATGGAACGCACACCCTCTTTCCAGCTCGTACAACCTTCTCCTCTGACTATAAAACTCTTTCCTCTTTCTGCGCCACTGGTGCATGCGAGTGTGTAGATTACACAGGTCATTGACATAATACACTAATGTGTATTATTATATTTTTCTATGGCGGTCAATATCCCTCTTCTTTTAGAGAACCCGCACGGAGGAACTCAGACACCTCCGGACGTTGTACCCTTTTCTATAATTTCTGAAGCAGATTTGGACACCGATGGAGATGAGTTTGCAGGAGATCTCTACACCGGCTACTCCGGAATCTTTGAGCTCTCTTCTGCCTGGTGGCGTGCCTACCTGGACCCCAATCGGGACACTACAGATTTTGGCAAAGATGGTGTTGTAAAGACACACACCAGCCAAGAAGTGCAGATATACACGTCTCCGGAAGGCCTCCCTCAAGGTGTAGCAAAGAAACTGATTCAGGAGCATATTGTTCCCTACCGCGAACGACTTGCAGCACTTGTACGGCATGACGTACGGGTTCTTGCCTGCTGCCACACCATGCCGGGGAGAGGAACGGCCTCTTCGGCGTCTTCCAGGGATGTGGGTTCTCTGCGTCCTCTTGCGATGATAGGCACCGGGGGCAATACGCCGTATTTGCAACCGGATGCTGCGGAGTTTGTTTCGGGATCTTTACGTGAATGTATGAAACAACTCGACCTGGAAGGTGTGGAGTTTGAAGATGAGGTACGTACAGATGACCCCTATGCCGGTGCACTGTCTCTTGGACGTGTGCAGGAAGAACTTGCATCACGTGAGGATAAAATGGGTCTTCTGCTCGAAATAAACAGGGAACTGGTTCGTGGGAAACCACACAATATAGAGGTTCTCCGCACAGCTATTATCCGTATGCTCACGGAGCTGACGGATGGATTGCACAGGCAGGTATAAGGGAGAGGAAACCACCATTTTGTACTATTAATCATATATTGACATTTATGTCAAAAAACATTAATATAACTTTATTCTTCGGATTCGCCGTGAATCTGAATGTTCATTCCTCCATCGGTTAGAGGTGAAGAAATGAAAAAGTGGATTTGTATGATTCTTCTCGTTGTTGCGGGATGGAACATGAGCCCGAAGCAACGGGAATCTTGCGTCCGAGTGGTTGTGAACGTTGCCCAGGCCGCTGCTCACAAAGAATGGCGCAACGATCTGCATGCGACTGCCGCCAACGTCGCAGAAGGATCAGGAAAATTTCACAGGGCCTGGAAATGCCTTGTGAGACATTGACCCTCCTTGCCCCCTAGAGAGCAAGGAAAAACCCCCAGTTCTGCTGGGGGTTTTTATAACAAAAAGTCATTCGATCCCCTAAAAAACTTCTGGTGTTTTACCATGAGCGAGTCCGCCGAGGCGGACGAGTCGAATGGTGACCCCGGTGGGAATCGAACCTACATTTGCCCCTTAGGAGAGGGCTGTTCTATCCATTGAACTACGGGGCCATACTATGCTGTAAAAGAAGCTGTGACCAAGATGATATTGTAAGAGATTCGATTATGACATGGCTACATTGTTACATGGTTTCGCATGCGTTGCGCAGGGACATCTGTATAGATTTCTCTGATGAACAATCTAAGACACAAGTCTCTGTAAAGATAGATCCTGCGTAACGCTCTGTCGAACAATGTAACCATGTAGCAATGTAACATGGCAAAAAACTCCAGCAATATCCTTAACTCTTTAAAACAACCACCGTCCTGCCTTCTACGGGGAGGGTTTTAATTTTATATTCCGTTTCCGGTTGCTGGCCCTTGGCTCCGCAGTAATTGAGCACTTCTGCAAAGGTATCGGCGTCTCCGTTTTGCACAGGGATGAGAATACGGGGGTCTATTTCATCGACAAGCTTCTGCACAATACCCGGCTTATTTGTAGGTATCACAAGCACATCCACATCTCCCAGGAGTTCAAGTTCATAATCGCCCCACTCCTGGAGTGGCGCAGAGAGGAAGCCGAAACGTACATTTTCCATTTCCAGAGAATAGGAAACCTGCCCTCCTTCTTTGTGACCTATACCACGAATGGCAATGTCCTGAATATCGTATTCACCCGGCCAGGAGAGTACCCCATCCTGCGACTTTTCTTCGGGATGATCCAGAAGTGTAATGAGTGCATTGGACTTCTTTTTATCTTCCGGAAAAACGGCAATCCCTTTGCTGCCCCATTCGCAAAGAATGGTCATACCCTTTGGTGCGCTCAGTGTGATCACGACGCAGTTGATACTGGAGGAAAGCTTCTGCGCAAAAGAGAAAGTAGTATTAGTTGTGAGAAATAAGAAACAGGACCCAGAAATCCAGTTTCGAGTTTCTATTCCTGCCCATTCACCACCACTTTTTTTATTTTGGCGCCTAATTTCTGCAATTTTTCGTCAAACCGGTCGTATCCCCGTTCTATGTAACGAACATCGGTGATGGTGGTTTCACCTTCCGCACACAGTGCCGCTATTACCATGGCGGCACCTGCACGAATATCATTGCTGGCAACTGTTCTGCCACGCAGACGGGTAGGACCAATAATAAGTGCCTCATGTGCGTTGAGGACTTCTATGTGCGCTCCCATTTTTTCTAGTTCGTAGAGGTAGGCCATACGCCCTTCGAAGAGACGCTCAAAAATACGGCTCACACCGTTGGCCTGCGTCAGTGCCACTCCCATGGGAGCCTGGAGGTCCGTGGGGAATCCCGGATAGATGTTGGTGCGTACGCTCAATGCCCTGAGAGAGGAGAGTTCTCCATCTACGAAAAGAATACCCTCATCGCCGTACGAAAAGACTCCGCCAAGGCGACGCACAGTATCTAAAAAGGAGGTGAGATGTTCAGGATCAGTTCCATGCAGACGCACTTTACCCTTGGTCACAATGGCAGCAAGTACCATGCAACCCGCTTCCAGATAGTCAAAGGGGACTGCCGTCGTTACGGCATGTACATCTTTACGCCCACGTACAGTCACAGTGTGGGTACCCACCCCTTCCACCTCTGCTCCCATCTCCTGTACCAATTGTTCTACGGCCTGCACATGCGGTTCTGCAGCCGCAATATCTATGCGTGTTTCACCGGGAAGAATGGAGGCGGCCAGTACGGCATTTTCTGTAGCAGTTACCGAAAACTCCGGTAAAACAATGTGTGTGGGTTTTAGTTCCCCCTGCAGATGCAAGACATCTTCGGTACTCATATTGGAGGCACCCATCTGCTCTAAAGCAGCAATATGCGCACCAACGGGGCGTTTGCCAAGCACGCATCCACCCGGGTAAGCCATTTCCACTACACCGAACCGGGAGAGCAATGGTCCCAGGAGCACAATGGAACCACGTAATTTTGATACAAATTCGGAAGGGATAGGTTTGCTCTGCACTCCGTGTGTGCGAATGCGCACGGTTCCATCCTGGAAGGAAGTCTGCGCACCCAGATACTCCAAAATTCCCAGCATGGCACGTACATCCAACAGGTCCGGCACATTGCGCAGTACTGTTTCTCCACTGCAGAGCAAACTTGCTGCCATCATAGGGAGGGCAGCATTTTTAGAGCCACTAATGGTGACATCTCCACGCAGTGGCGTACATCCCTGCACCTGATAACGGATATCCATGGGCATGGGATTATAGCCTACTCCGGTGTGTGCCAAGGAAAGATCTCCGAAAAAAGAAACATGAAACAGGCAACCAGGAAAACGGGCAGATTCTTTAATTTTCTGTTTGTCTTTCCCTTATAATTTCAAGTAACAGGAGTACAACTCCTACCGTTACACAACTGTCCGCAACATTAAAAATAGGAAACGACCCTATCTGGAAGAGATCCGTCACGTATCCATCTTGTACACGATCAAATACATTGGCGACTCCTCCTCCCAAAATAAGACCGAAACCTATTTGGCTCTGGAGGGTACGTGCTGTTTGTATGGCAATACCTGCTACCCCACACAGGGCGAAGCCAATGAGTAACGGCTCCAGCCTGCCCAATTCCATACCAAAGGCCACCCCTGCATTTACAGACTTCTGCAAACCAATAAAGGAACCCCACAGTGCAACTCGACTGGAAAGAAAGCGCTCTGTAAGCAGCGTAGAGCCTATACTGCCGGAAATACTCAGTACAAAGGTGGTCCAGAAAAAGCGCATATTTTGCACCATCATACGCTTCCTGCACTTGTTTCGCCTCTGAAACAATGTACAATAGACTCAATAGTAGATTAGATGTACGTTTTCACTGTTTCACTTCATGTTGAAACGGTGGTCTTCTCATCCCTCTCTGTTTTTCTTTCTTCCCGTCCGTCCCATGCGTGCCTCATTCATTGCCGCTATCAACCAGATTTGTTCGGAAAAAAATGTAAGCCCCGAGCAGGTACTCGAAGCTATTAAGCTGGCCATAGCTACGGCATACCGTAAAGATTTCGGCAACCGCGAGCAGGAAATTCGTGTGGAATTGGAAGAGGGAAAGGACATGCCCACCATCCTCCTCATAAAGGAAGTAGTGGAAGAAGTGGAGAATGAGAACTTTGAAGTGAGTTTGGATGAAGCCAGGAAGGTGAAAAAGGATATAGAGGTCGGCGACGAAATAGAGATTGATGTAACACCCGACGGCTACGGCCGCATTGCCGCACAGGCAGCCAAACAGGTAATTTTACAAAAGCTGCAAGAGGCAGAAAAACAGAGCCTCTACGAGATGTTTAAGGACCGTGAAGAGGAGCTGCTTACCGCTACCGTTACCAAGGTGGAGCCCAACTGGGTCACGCTCGAGATTGAAGGAATGACGGTAAGTCTCCCCTGGAAGGAACAGATCCCCGGTGAACACTACTACACGGGCAAACGTATTCGTGTGTACTTAGACACTGTGGAACTCACGGGAAAAGGGCCTCAACTGCGCATTTCCCGCACGCATGCCGGACTTGTCCGCAAGCTGCTGGAACTCGAAATTCCGGAGGTGCGTAACGGTGATGTGACCATCAGAGCCATTGCGCGCGACCCCGGATTCCGCAGTAAAGTAGCTGTACAGAGCTCTGACCCACGTATAGACCCCATTGGAGCCTGCGTAGGTCAAAAGGGTGTGCGTATTCAGGCTGTGATGGAAGAGCTCAATGGTGAGCGTGTGGATATGATTGAGTGGTCCGATGATCCCATTCGTCTTATTTCCACGGCCCTGCAGCCTGCTGCCATTTCTGCCGTGATTATTGTGAATAATGAAGAGCGTCTGGATGAGGAAGGGAGACGCATTAAAAAGCGTGCTGCAGTCTTTGTGGAAGAAGCACAGCGCCCTATGGCCATAGGAAAGAAAGGTCAAAACATTCGTCTGGCTACGGAACTTTCCGGCTACGAACTGGATATGTATAACTACGAAGAGCTCCCTGCCTTTAAAGCAAAACTCGCTGAGCTCACCGGCGAAGAGAACATTATTATGCAGGAACTCTCTACAGAGGAAACAGGGGAAGAAGAGCGTGAAGAGGAAACCAAAGGTGTAAAGAAAAAGGGCATGGAAAAGAAGCCAGTAGAGAAAGAGGTAAAGAAGGAAGAAGTTCCAGTGGAGGAAGAAATAAAAGAAGCCACATCTGACACCACGGAAGAACCTGCGGCACCAGAAGAGGCTCCGAAGGCAGAGGAAAAAGAAGTTGATGAGCCTCCTGCAGAGGAGGTAAAGCAGCCTGAGGAAAAAAAGGAGGAATAGGAGCAAGTGAGAAAGGAATGCCGTATTTGCTTTACAGAGGAAAAGGTAGTCCTATACTCAACCCCTTTTTCCACTGTCTTCCTATGGCCAAAACCCCTGAAGAACCAGCAAAGCCGGAAAATTCAATAGATCCTGTTTTAGGTGTGAAAGTAACCGAAAGTCTACGCAAAAACTTTGCGAAGCACTTCCCGGGAAATGAGCAAACTCACTGTCTGGGTATGTGGGAAGCTGCCTGTATTAGATTTGCAGCAGTGCAAGCAGCAAACACTGACACATCACCGGGGAACAAGCTCCCCGAACCCACCATCGATAACAAGGCTGGCACCATTAAAACTGCTACCGGTCTCGGCAATCCTCAAGGAGCAGGACTTGTACTTGAAAGAAGGGGAGAATTTCTGGCGGCCCGTGACTATGCAAATGCCGTGACAGCATCAAAAATCTTTGGGTTGCCCAATCCAATTGATGTAAGAGATTGCTTCATTACGGAGAAAAAACCGGGTTGCCTCGTGGCTATACCCACTGCCATTCTTAGAAGAATAACTTCTTTGTTTGGTACACATACATAAAGTTATACCACTTCGCTTTCAAACTGCTACTCATAGCTCAATGTATTTCATACTATATTTCTCATAAGTGAAAGCCATCCGCTTCTTAGGCGGACTATGGACGACAGGCAGGAGGCGAAAGCGCTACCATCGGTGTATGAAATTTCCTGACCTGCCTCTTGTTTCAATCATCCCGCTTGGATATGGACAAATTAATTTAATAATGTTATAATTGTGTAGAATACATATCAAACATATGCCCAATGATACCCCTGAAAAAAAACTACCCGGGCCAAATCGAATCCCCGAAGAATTGCAAAAATTAAGAGAATCTCTGGAGAGGCGTAAGGCAGACCTGGAAATAAGAAAGAGGGCACTTGCGGAACGCAAGAGGGCTCTGCAAAACGAGATGGCTGTGAGAGAAAAAGAAGAAATGAAAGAGGAGAAAAATGAACAGGTACCGCAAGAACCAGATGATACACAAATGGAAGAACTGGAAAAAAAGAACAAAGCGAAAAGAAAGGAGGCCTTTGAGGAATTGAACATAAATCCAAATTTTGAAACTTTCTTTGTAGAAGAGGGGTTAGTATTTATTTCTGCCTTTCGATCTATGGAAGGTGAAGATAATGAAAAGTTACAAAAACTAGCCAAAGTCCCTCTAAAATCTATACAACTAGCCGGAACACTGGTACATAATTTGGAACCCTTAAAAGGAAATGAGTATCTGAAGGAATTAAATATTATTAAAACTGATGTAACAGATCTCAGTGACCTCAAGGAAACAAAGTTGGAAGTTTTACATCTGGATGAAACAAAAATAGATAATCTAAAACCTTTAAATGGAGTCCCCCTCAAAGAACTTTCTCTCACTTCATCGAAAGTAGAAGATTTAAGTCCATTAAAAGGAATGAACACTTTAAGGTATTTGTACCTGGAAGGGTCCAATGTCCTTAGTCTGGAACCACTAAAAGGATTGAAATTAGAAATACTGGATATCCAGAAAACTGGAATTTCTGATTTATCACCCCTTCAGGGAATGGAAAGTCTGCAAAGCTTATTGGTAGCCGGATCAAAAGTCACATCCTTTAAAGAAATACAGGACATAAAAAGCTTAAAAGAATTGTTTGTAAGTCTCGGACAATATGAAAGTAATAAAGAATTTTTTGAAAAGCTGAAAGAGAAAGGGGTGGATGTAATCGTAACCCAAATCTATAACTAAAAAAACAAATACATATTCAATGCTTCTTAGGAGGGCATTGAATTGAGAAACAACAGCAATGTATATGTGTAATCTGTAATAGACACAATATTATAAAAATGATATAATATACCTACAAATACACACCCGATACAATGCCAAACGATAACGCCGAAAAGCAGGTAGGATCTCCCCAGGAGAATACTTCTGCGCTTGAAAAAGCCCGGGCAAATCTCCAGAGGAGAAAGGATGCTTTAGAGAAGCGCAAACAGAAACTTGAAGAACTCAAACAGAAATTTAAGGAGTTGAAACAAGCATTTGAGCAGCGTAAAGCCGATATGCTACATAGCATGGGCACTATTGGCACTGCAGAAAAGAAGGAGGAAAAAGCCGACCGTACAAAAGTAGATGAAAATCATATCAGGCCAGATAAGCAGGAGGAGGAACAAAAGAGGAAGGAGCAGGAGGAAAAGAAGAGGGAGGAAGAAGAAGCACGTAAGAAGGAGGAGGAAAAGAAGAGGGAGGAAGAAGAAGCACGTAAGAAGGAGGAGGAAAAGAAGAGGGAGGAGGAGGAAAAGAAGAGGGAGGAGGAGGAAGCACGTAAGAAGCAGGAGGAACAAAAGAGAC
>Ga0210057_1000603_pt1 | contig 59119 bp, 62 predicted proteins | sample CryGeyCG2114_010_2_FD_183968 | JGI IMG/M metagenome (GOLD analysis project Ga0210057, IMG submission 183968) | Groundwater microbial communities from aquifer - Crystal Geyser CG10_big_fil_rev_8/21/14_0.10 (SPAdes) (version 2) | ecosystem: Environmental > Aquatic > Deep subsurface > Groundwater ...
CCCGGCAATCCCGCCTGCGCGCGCAAGGGTCTGGTCGCTGTCGAGCGGGGGATAGTCTCTGACGACCCGATCGCCGATACTATCAATTTACTGCTATCCGGCAATATCACGGCCGAGGAGTTCACCTCCTATGATCTTCTGAACGAGTTTCCGCTCGAAGGCTTCGAGCTTGCGGATTACAGTCTTACCAGCGACGGTACTCTGACTCTGACTTTCAACGATCCTACGGGAGCAACCTCCGGCGGCTCCTGCCGCGTGAGTATTCTCTGGTATCAGATCGAGGCAACGGCACTGCAGTTCGACGAAGTGAAAAAAGTGGAGTATTCACCGGAAGAACTCTTCCAACCATAGCTTCCTTGTCCACCCATTATCCCTGAGCTTGTCGAAGGGTGGGAGAGGTTTGATATCGCCTAACCGCCCCTTTGTCATTCCCGACCTGATCGGGAATCCAGTTATCGCCTAACCGGCGATTTTTTGGTATTATAATTGTAATAATTCCTCCTTTTTTAAAGGAGGTGCCCCGATGTTTCAATAGGGGCAGAGGATTTATCCCACTTTGCCTCCTGCCTGTAATCCTCGTCCACCCCGGCGGACGGGAATCCAGCACATTATATTTCCATGCCAATCCCAAAAGTAAAATCCAAAGCCCCGTCCTTCAGCCTGCCAGACCAGGACGGCAAAATGCACAAACTGTCCGACTACGCCGGCAAATGGGTGCTTGTGTATTTCTATCCCAAAGACGATACCCCAGGCTGTACCATCGAAGCCTGCCAGCTCCGGGACAATTTTCCGGCGTTCGGCAAACTCGACGCCGTCGTGATCGGTATCAGCGCGGATGCGGAAAGCCGGCACAAGAAATTTGCGGATAAATACAAACTGCCTTTTACCCTACTTGCGGACACGGAGAGGAAGACGCTAAAAGACTATGGTGTGTGGGGGAAGAAAAATTTCCTCGGCCGCGGGTTCATGGGGATCAGTAGAACATCGTTTCTGATAGATCCGAAAGGAAAAATTGTGAAAGTTTATGAAAAGGTCAGGCCGAAGGATCATGCACAAGAAGTGCTGGGGGATCTTGAAGCACTAAAAAATAAGATAGATCGTACCTCGAAGGAAACAATTTGAAAGATATCATGTCGAATAAGAGCAAAGAAATTATTTCTCGAATAATCGCCGGAATTGTCTTCATAGTTTTTGGTTTTGTAATCGATTGGGCGTTGCCTGGTTTGAGAGGTATAATATCCTACGACCTGTGGAAAATTCTGAAATACGGTAAGCTGACGATGTTTATAATCGCTAGCATTTTTTTTCTAAGTATATATTTGATGATACTTCTGGAGCGATGGAGAGAAAACAAGGAGAATGGCGTTGATGGCAAGGCTCTGGGAAACATATTAGCCATAACCGGAGTCGCTTTTTTCTTTCTTGCTATAATTTTGAATTTTTATCAGCCAAAGGTCACAGCTGGTGAGTTAGATAGTTTTTACCTTGTAGGTAAATTTATAAGTTTAGTCTTGGGGGTAATATTCGTGATTTTATCTGTAAATGTGTATTTTCCCAGACAGGAATCTGACAAAAAAGATATTGATAGTAGAAAGGGGAATTTGGAACTGATTATAAGTATTTCATTCTCTGTTTTTCTGATAACAGGTGTGTGGTATCTTTTTAGTCCGAGATCAATGATTTTGGGAGAATGGTACAAAGGCGGGGATGATTTAGCTTTTTATCGACATGGTTACGCTGAGATCTCTGGTAGTGTGGCTCATTACAGCTTTCTAGATAGCAATCATATAGTGATCACAAACGCTTCACCGCTACTACCCGGAGTACAGGAAGCCATTTTTGAAATCGAAATCAGGGATGGTTATATGAACATGAAAAGTTCGGAAAAACAATTTTATGGACTAAGGAAAAAAAGTGTTAGTGTATCAGACAGTTTTCGACAAATTATCTCTCATCCAAAAGAAACACTGAAACTAAAATTCTGAAATGACAAACAAAAACAAAACTGCGATTAAGGCTTTTGTGACGGCGGGAGTGCTCATCGCTTGCGGTTTTGGCTTCGACTGGGCCGGGGGATTGCTGGCCGAGGCGACGGGCACGCCGCCTCGCGCGAACCTACGGCTGATAGAGTAAACGCCTCCAGAAGCAGCCGCCGTTAGTTTTTTCTTTCCAGACGGATCCCAATTCTGCTCGATCAGCTCAACCTCTGTGGAACTCACGTCGGTGACGATGCCCACGTGCCCGTAGACAGTGGGACCGTCAAAAACCAAGATGTCGTCGGGAGCGGGGGCGATCATACCGCCGTTCTTGTAGAAAACAAGACCCCTCCTCGCCGGGACGTCGGCGTAGTGCTTAGCATCGCCCTTCCAGTTGTCAGTCGTAGCATTGACCCCCAACGCCTGGCTGTAGAAGCGCCGTACGTACTCGACGCATTGGTATTGCCAACCGTACGCTCCTTCTCCATCACAGCTCTGTCTAGTGTCCAGACCATTGAACTTTGCAGGAACGTCTTTGTACGTATCAAGCACTTCGCCGCACGGCTGCGCGACCAACGCCGCCGAGGCGGCGATGTAAGGTAACAGGACCCTCTTGATCAGGTTTGCGTGTCTCAAAGCGAGGCTCCTCAACCGGGGAGGTGGCGAGTTATCGGATTCAGAACTCCAAGGTTCCTAGAATTTGGACAAGGATCTCCTGGACTTCCTCTTGAGAGTAACCAAGATCTACTAGTTCGTTTTCATGCGATTGAACAATGCTGGCGACGCGATCACCGGAGAGGGACATAACAAAGGCCTCTTCCACGGGGCCGGCAAGCTGTAGATACTCCGTAGGCAACGGCGCGGCAAAAGCGAGGACATCTTGGCCGTTCTGCAATCGCTTTAGGGAAAAAGACTCGCTCATCGCGAGGATGTGATTGACGTCTATGTTTTGGTCGAACCATGTGGCTAAGGGTAGCAGGCCCGGGTTACTGTGAAGGCGTATGGCAAAAGCTGAAATGTAACTCGAAGCCGGAAAGTCCCACACCTCGAAGTGGAGTATCGGATCACCAGTCGCAAATCCGGAGGTGACTCTGGTCGGTACTCCAAAGTCCGGGTACTTGAACGTGACCCCAAGGGAATTGTCTGCGAATTGGTTCCAAATGTCCAACCGCACCTTGAGCGTCTGGGGCACCGTCTGGTTCGACTGCCGTAGATGCACAGTGCCTTCGTAGGTGCCTGGGGCTGCGTCTGGAGCGACCGTGAAAGCTATGTGTACAGGCTGGGCAACGGCAGCCGTCAAAGTGGAAAGACTGGCCGGAGTTAGGGCCAGGAACGGGGCGAGCCCGGACGTGGTTTCCAGTACGACATCGTGGATGTCGCCGGAGGTGGTGAGAGAAAGGTCTCGTGACGCGCTCTCGCCTGGTGACAGGACGAGCTCAACGCGCTTTTCGGACCATGTGATTTGGGGTGGCTTTGATGGATTCAGAGCCTCTGGAGCGGGAAGTGGCTCTGTTCTTGCCTGTTGTAGGGCAATGAGAGCAATGACGGCAAGCAGCATCGCTCCTAGGCGCGGAACCAGATGCTTATTCATGACTACGGGTGATTACTCGTAAAGTACAGGGACAGAATATCACGAGATCCGCAGGCAATCAAGGCTTACATGCAGCGGTTCCAGTGCCGCATGACGACGCCCCGACCGCGCTGGCCGCACTTGGGGCAGCGCTCGGGGGCGCGGTGTTCCTGGTTGTAGTGCTCCTTGAGCAAGCGCGGCTTGATCCGCCGGCGCTCCGCAGCGAGCGCAAAAACGTCCTCCGGGCCGAGTGGCAGCGCCACAGTTGGAGCAGCGGCCACGCCCGCGCCGGTCGAAGGCATAAGATCCGGCATAGAGCAGCACGCCCAATGCAATCATGCTCGAGAACCAGACGATGGGCGTATCCATGCGCTGTTTGGTCCTAATCGGGGCTCACCAGATCGGCACTCAGGAAAGGCGTGCCCCACTGGCTGCAGTACATGACCTTAAGAGTATGGGGCACGCCGCGAAAACGCTCGAAGACGGATCTGAACCGGAACGCCTCGCCGGGCCCTAGGGCGTGCGAAGCGTGACCGCTCGAGTTAACGCTTCCCCATTCGCTCTCAAAGGCGGACCGAGTGATCCGGTACCGCTCGCCTTGATCGTCGATGAGGTAGGTCACCTCGTCTACATTCAGCGGCGACTGCAGTCTCTCCTCTCGGGAACGATCTGCAGGCAAGAAGGCCAGAAAGTGAATGATCGCCGCGTCCGCCACAAGAGTGACTCGCTCAACCGAGAGCTGGATGGGAGAATCGTCGGCGAAGTTGATGCGCTGGCTGTGCACGGCGTATTGCCCGTCCGGCAACGAACCCGCCCGCAACTGAGGAACGGCGTCGAGAGGAGCGACGCGAGTCGTCAGCGGCTGCGGATCGGGGCGCGTCGCCGGCGATGATTTCGGAGTAGGCTTGGGGCGCTTGGCCGCACCGCTATTCTGAGTCGGCGGGGATGCCTTCGCCGCGGTTTCGTTGGCTGGCGCAGGAGCCGCAGAACCCGGCTGAGGAGCGGTTGTCACAACACGCTCGACGATCTTCGGCTCTTTGAGCTGCCAGAAGACAACCCCGAGGGCTCCAGCCGCGATCAGGATGAGCCCCGCCAAACGGACGGCGTCAGCCGTGGTTCTCGTTGCCATCGATTTGACTCAATTCGCTGATTCTATTATAGTTACTATCCTTCTACAGAAGGACCGGAATATAAGGAGGACCGCATGAGAAACCGCATCGAAGCCGAGGCGCTCCAGGCTTTCCCGCACATCCCAGCCAGCCTGAACCTGGGGAATTTTTTATTTTTTATGGGGTGATCCTATCTTCTCCCCTCCCGCGGACAAGATCCAGTCGGTCAAGGCCGATGAGGAATTGCTCTATCTGCGTCGCAAGTTCGTTCTGACGTTTATCGATATGCACTACGAGATCGACGCCGCCGCGATGCGGAGGATCCGACGACTCGAAGACGAGGCTAGGCAGATGGATAGCCAGCATATGGAAGAGTACAGCAAGGAAGCGTGGACCGCCAAGCAACTCCTGGAGGCGCTGATGGAACTGGATCCGAGAAAGGCCGAGGCGATCCTGGTCGAGAGACAGGTCAACGAGCTGGACCCGGATTTTTCGTTCCGCAGGGCGATGCATCTGTAAAGCTTGCCAGAAGCCCCCCGGGGTATGCCCTTCCCTCACCGCCAAAGTCCCACCAAGACAGCGGCGGTTTTTTCTTATGCTGCGCCGCGACTTTCTCATCTAGATCGAAATAGAATAAATAATTTATTCTATTGATTTTAATGAAATAGATGCAGTAGAATAGCGGTTCGGATACGGGGCCATGCGCACGATCGCGATCACCAACCAGAAGGGCGGGACCTGCAAGACGACGACCGCCGTCAACCTCGCCGCGGCGCTCGCCGAGCGCGGCCGGCGCGTCCTGCTGCTCGACCTCGACCCGCAGGCTTCGGCCTCCGGCTGGCTGGGAGTCAAGGACGAGGACAAAGGTCCGCTCGAGGTCTTTACCGAGGACCGGGCCTTGAGCGAGCTGATCGTCGCCACCACCGTTCCCAACCTCGAGCTGATCCCGGCCTCGCGCTGGCTCGTCGGGGTCGAGAAAGCGCTCGGCAGCGAAGTCGGCGCGGAGATGCTGCTGCGGACCCGGCTCGAGGCCCTGCCGGCCAAGCGCTGGGATTACCTCTTCCTCGACTGCCCGCCTTCGGTGGGCTTTTTGTCGGTCTCGGCGTCCGAAACCTTGGCATGTCCGATGAGCGCGTCGAGAGCGGTGGTGTGGTTGTCCTGCGTGTGCTGAATCTCGTCAAGCGCCTGTCAGATTTCGACGATGGCGGGGTCGAGATATTCGGCCTGGAAGGTCTCGAAGGTGCTCTTGGTGATGCGCGCCACGGCGTCGGTCTGCTCGACGAGCTCCTTCTTCGTCGCGAAGCGGCGGAGCTGTTCTGTGATGTCGTCCTTCGTAGCGAGACGACGGATCTGCTCGTCGAAGTGTTCCTTTGTGATCTCGGTCATGTTTGTTATAAATTACTGATTCAAAACGGCTTCAATCCAAAGCGTAGCATCGCAGGAAAAGCCGTCAAGGGCTCCCGCTCCGCGCTTTGCGGACCAGGAGCCCTCTTTTTATTTCTGCTTTCTGGCGCGGAAGCGCTCGGGCCGCGGCGGCCCGGCCTTCTGGCCGTTGCGGTACGACTCGAGAACCCTCTGCCGGACCGCCTTCTTGACGCCGGCGAGTTTGGCTGCAAGAACCTGCTCGCGCTCCGCGTCGGAGACGTGGTCGGCGCTGAGCTCGTACTCGGCCCAGGCGTGGCGGACGGGTTCGATGAGCTCCCGTTCGGTCCACTCGTCGAGCAGCCGCATGTAGTTTTGCTTTTCTTCAGACATGGCGATGATGCCTTTCTCCAGCGGTTAGTGCTGCGGCGGGAGCCTCGCTGGCTGGCTCACCGCGCCCCAGCGGTCCGCGGCCGCACGCCCGGCGCGTCACCGTAGGCCGCCGACCCCCCGGTCGGGGTGAGGTTTGGCGGCCCGCCAAGCCCCGAGAGGGGAGGGCGAGGGGGTCTCCTCGCCAAGCCTTGACGCGCCCGGAACGGCTGCTAAGCTGCCCAGACCTGTGAGCAAGACAGAGAACTGGTTACGAAAGAACTGGTTACGAAGGAAGCCCATGGGCTCCATGCGCGGTGGAGAGGGGATTGAAGGAATAGGAAGTCCGAAGCCCGACCTCAGAAGAGAAGCCGGGCCTGGAGTCGATCGGGAGCAGCACATGCCCTAGCCCAAACGACTCAGCCAATCTTAATCTTTTTCCACGGTTGTCGAGAGTTCGGATTCAGAGATTTGAGAAAGGAGCAAACGTGGTTGTCCGTCTCCGAGCAAGTGAGGCGGATCTCCTTGAGATGCGTCTTCAAGCTACTAATAGTGACGTAGTTCGCTGTGCGTCCCCTGTGAGCAATGTCTCCTCGGATGGCAACGAACTTGTTCACGTGTTCCGCTCCGCAGGACCATTGGTCCGAGAGGTTTTCAACTCCGAGGCAGCGTTCGAAGAGACCGTCTACGACGGTGCTCTTAGGGCTGTTCATGCCATCGGCGGCGTGGAGCCCAAAGTCGATGTACACTTTCATCCAACCTTCCCCAGCGAGATCGAGTGGGCGCAGTTCGTGCTTCGCTTCCTTGACGTTCTTTGAAAGCGCTTGCTGAACGCACTTCGGAAGATCGCTGGGATGGCCAAGCCGGTCAGCTAGAAACTTGACACCTTCTACCAACAGCTTCTCGAGGTACAGCTCCCATGCAGCACACAGCATCACCACGCCGCTTCGAGTGATGTGTCCCAGCCCCCGTCTTCCGCGGCCAGGTTGATTGAGTGCGTTGTGACTCTCGATCAGCCGTTCAACGTCAACGAGGTTATGGAGAAGGTCCTTGTGGGACTCCGAGGGCATGTCGCTCGAAGCGTAACATGCTCGCTGTCTGTTCGTTGCCGCGGGGCCAGCGCGGTTCAGCTGATTACCGGCATGGTTTATATGGGTCCTGCGCAGATTGGTGTAATAAACAGAGAGCTGGCTCGTCTCCTAAAACGCGACGGGTACTCGTCGGTTGCCGAGGCTGTGGGAAAACATCATAATTTAGATAAGGTCAAATGACCAAACAAGCCAGAGAAAAAGCAGTTACCGCGGTGTATCTCATCATCCGGCAAAACGGGAAGATTTTGCTTGCCCTGCGGCAAAATACCGGCTACCTGGATGGATACTATCAGGTTCCAGCCGGCCATGTGGACGCGGGCGAGCTACCGAGTCAGGCAACGATCCGTGAGGCAGAGGAGGAGATCGGGGTGAAGATTGACCATGCTGATTTGAGATTTGTGCATACGCAGTTCCGTGCCAAAAGCGACGAGACGGGCGACCGGGTGGACTACTATTTCGAAGCGGACAGGTGGCGGGGAGAGATTGAGAACCGTGAACCGGAGAAATGCGGGGGTCTGGAGTGGTACGCGCTCGATGAATTGCCGGAAAAGTCCAATCCTTCTATGGTTGAGGCACTGCTGGCGATCGAGCGAGGGAAGAAGTTCACGGAGTTGCCGGTAAAATTTTTCAAAGATCACGGAATTTATTTTCTCGACAAATAATTTTGTCATTGCCTGCCTACCGTCAGGCAGGCGAGTCCCGACGTCCGCCTCGTCGGATCGGGACGTGGCAATCTTTATTTAATTAACTAATTATGGAACCTAAAATCCCTTGGTGGAAGCAACATCTTCCTTGGAAAAGGCAGCTCAAGAGAGTCTTGTTCATCTGGTTTGTTATTCCATTCATCATGCTAGCCATAGTAATCGCTATTGTTTTATTTTCGTCAATGTTTTTTTAAGCCATCAATTCCTCCTTTAATAAAGGAGGTGCTCCGACGCTTTAGTCGGAGCGGAGGATTTACAAAACTATGCCAACATATATCTTCATCGCAATTTTGGCGCTAGCAGTTATTGCCATGTTTGCGACTATCATCAAGAAAAAATTACCGGGAGCAACTCTCAGTCCGCTGACAGGGATCGCTTTTGCGCTAGTAGTCGCGGGAGTCGTATTCGGTCAGGACCATACGGTCGGATACGGTCTCATAGGCGCCGGCGTAGGTCTATCAATATTCGAACTCATCCGCGATATTTACCATACTTAATCTCACCTGCAGAAGGTGCCCTTCTGCAGCGTAGAAGGGCACCTTCTGCAAATGTCTTTCGACAGCATCTTCAGTCCTTGATATAATATCCTCGAACAGATCACAGCGTTATAGATGTCAGCGCTATATCATTTGAATAAGAAACTTCTAGGGATACTAATCTTGGTTTTGGTATCCATTTTTATTTGGCCAAATCAGGCCACAGCTGAAATAATGCTACCGGATACACCTTGCGATACGGCTGTGGATAACTTCTCGAAGCTGATGCCGGGAAGTCCGCAAGAAGATGGTAACACCGCTTTCACCTACGGGTCTGATAGCGGTGATTTTGTATCTGCAGGCGATGGAGCGGTCGCTATGCATTTTCAGATTCTGTTTGATCCAGGGGTTCATGCGACGGTTAAGCTTTGGGGTTTGACGGAAGCCTGCGGCGCGACGCTGGGGTATGCTTTTGGTAATTTTAACCTCGAAGGAGAAAATGTCCTGACTTATGATCCAGTGAATTACACTATTTCATTCAACGATCAGACAACGGGACTTGTCGAGTTTGGGTTGACGAGGTATCTGTGGATGGAGGTGGTCAATCAATACCCGAGTCCGACTGTGGGGAGTTATTCGTATGTGGTGGATGTGCAGAACCCGCAAAACCCCGGCGGGGAGGTCACCATGCGCCCAGTCATCATCGTCCCGGGGATTCTGGGGACAACGTTGTTTAATGGTCAAGGAGAATTTATCTGGCCTGATTTATTGAGAATGGTAGTAAGCAACAACGATAACTTTTTGAGTGAAGAGTTGTTGTTGAGTGAGCATGGGGATTCATTAAAACCGGTAAATACGGGTGGTGTGGTTAAATTTATAGAGATCGGATTTTCACGTTTCGAATTAGATACTTTTAAAAGTTTAGAAGTGGCATTGGAGGGTAATGGCTATATGGATGACTCGAATCTTTTTTATCTACCTTATGATTGGCGCCTAGATCTTGCTACCTCAAAAGAAAGACTCAAACAAAAAATAGATACTGTAAAAATACAAACGGGATCAGATAAAGTTGATATAGTTGCGCATAGCATGGGTGGTCTGTTAGTAAAAAGCTACATATCAGATTATGGTAGCGATTCCGTCGATAAGTTGATTTTTGTTGGTACTCCTCATTTAGGGGCGCCAAAGGCAGGGAAAGTCTTGCTAGCTGGTGATCGGTTTGGAATTCCTTGGCTAGAAGAGGATAGGATGAGAGATTTAGCTCTTAACTCTCCAGCGCTATACGAGCTTTTACCCGATAGTCAGTATTTTGAAAATTTTCAAGGTTATATTAAAAAGTTTAGTTTTTTAGAAAATCCGTCACTTTTAAACAGCGAGCAGACGAAGGAATTTTTGGCAACCGAGAATGGCAAGAACTCTCTACTTATAGATACTGCTGAGACTTTCAAAAATTCCATCCGGGATGTAGATTATGGGGAAATATCTGTTTATAACATTGCTGGGTGCAGGATTGATACACAGGCTGCCTATAGTCTTGGGGTGTTTGGCAACATTGGTCATATTGGCAGGACAACTGGAGATGGAACTGTTCCTCTGATCAGTGCTGATTTTGTGAACACGGCACCAGGACGAAAATTTTATGTGAGAAATGTAGATCATTCCGAGTTACCTAGCTCACTTGGGACCAAGGAATTGATAACAAGCATATTAAAAAATGAGCCAGTTACCTTGCCTGAGAACATTTCTTACTCTAATAGTTTTTGCAACTATAAAGGCAAGACATTAACCTGGAGAAGCCCTGTCGAGGTCCATATTTATGACGTATTTGGAAACCATACAGGCCCTATTGAAAATAACGCGATAGAGTACGGCATTCCTGGCGTCGGGTATGATGTGATTGACGGCGAGAAATTTATTTTCCTATCGACTGGTGATGGCCAGGTCTATGACATTCAAGCCATCGGAGAAGCTAGTGGTACTTTTGATTTGCTGGTATCAAAAACTGATAACGGTATTGAGGGAGAAACTTACGTATTTAATAATGTACCTATAGATAGAGGAAGTTTTGTTGAATTTGACATTTCAAATGATATTGACGATACCCATATTGTACTGGACGGAGAATCTAAACCGTATACTTCTTACTTAGAAAATTTTGAAGATGGAGACCTTCTCCCTCCGGAAATAGTAATTTTCTATAACGAGGATAAAGACATGCTCGATTTTCAAGCCATCGACAACCTTGATCCAACGCCGGTGATTACATGTAGCCAGTATTCGTGCCTTGCTTCTGATAATGCCGGCAACGATACCCTGGTTCAGTTTGACAGATTCTCTAGTCTAAACGAAAACAAGGTGTCCTTAGCAAGGATCTCATATAATCAAGGAGATTATATCCCTTTTCCAAACAATCTTTTGAATGTGCAATTTGTTGATCCGCAACAACATTTGCAGGCATTTGGGCAACTGTTTATTATTAAAAGTGATGAGCTAGTAAAGGTGAATTACAAAAAGATTGATGATTTATCAGAGGTAATCCGCAAAGCGACTGGAGAAAAAATCATCAAAGAAATCTCTCGGGGGATCAAACATTTGGAAATTGAAACTATGGGCGGAGAGTTAAAAATAAACATTAAATAAATACATGAAAAAAGATAAAGTTGTTATCTCTATATATCTCTTTTTAATCATTATCCCTCTATCGATCGCTATACTCCTAGATAAATTAACTATAAACTTTGAGAATAGTGTAAGTAATTCTATGCAGAGAGCTATTATTTCCTCTCTCTTTATTCTAGCAATTTTGGGGTGCATATCTCTTATCGTTAGATATCGTAAGACTGGTCAGGGGGATATGATGAGATACATAGTTCTCGGTGGTTTGGCGGTATTTCTATTGTTTTATCTAATGAGTTTATACTCGTTATCTAACTTTGGATTTTAGATGTTTATTTTTTCTATATAAAATTTTTGCGATACTTTTTAATTTACATTTCATTAGTAATCGCTCCTATAATTTTTGCTTTCGTTTCTGGATGTATAAATTCTAGTCAGTATTTCTTTTTCTCATATACTTGTACGAGCTATTCCTTTATTGCTGTTTTACTTTTACCAATTTTAGGGTCGATTTGGATAATTTATAAGAACTACACTAGCAAAGAAGGTTCTGCATTTTGGTACATCATGTCAGGATTATCAATTCTGATTTTCGGAGGGGCATTGTTAGCAATGTATAGTTTATCTAATTTTGGTTTTTAGTGAGGAATTTTTTTTATAATCTATCCCTAGTTATTCTATCTATAATAATTAGTTACTTACTCGCGCCGCACTTCGGATCTGTCTACGATAAGTTCTCCCCTCAAAGAGGTTCTCTTTTTGGAGGTCCAAAAGAAGTAACTAATTTTGTAACGGGTTTTCCTTTTGCATTGACTTTTTTTACAATTTTATTACTCAAAACTGTTTCTGCCCGCCAAGTGAAGAATTGGATTTTTATAATCGGAGTTTTACTGATAATTTTTTGGGCATATGTTGATGGTGAGCATATATATTTACCAGCATTAATTGCTGCAGTCGCTTGGTTTCTGGGCGAAGGGATAAGAAAACTGATTGCGAGAAAGAAAATAGCAGGAACTCCGCCGGAGAGGTAGATTGTCTACGATTTGATTTTGTTTAAAAAAATAGCAACCGACAATCATCTAGTGAGGCCGTCGATTTTGATTGTCGTTTCTAGTTTTATGCAAAGACGCGCCTGATACAATAACTGTACTGGAGAGGATCATCGACAGGAAATTAGCAAAGATGCTTCTGGACGAGCTTCCCAAGTTGCTAGAAAAAAGAGATATCAATTCTTCGGCGTACAACCTATTAAAAAAGGATTTAGAAATTTTATTAACAAATTGAAATGAAACTGGCCATAAAAGTGATTCTCTTTCTAGTTACCGTATTTCTTAGCTATTTAACAGCGTATTATTTTGGTTTTGCTTTTGAGAAGTTATTTCCAGAAGTATTCTCTGGTGGTTGGATAGGGAGCTATAGATCACTATTTGTTATACGAGGATTCTCTTTAACTCTTTTATTGTTTCTATCATTTGTTTTAAGGGCTTTCTTAACGGAGTCAAGGAAGAAAAGTTTATATTCACTTTTACCAATATTTGCGTGGGAGTTTTATTTAGATGTCGATCATATTTATGTCCCCATCATTCTCGGTGCAATTGGTTGGTTCCTGGGTGAGGGGATTCGGAAATTGATTGGTAAAAAGAAAACAGCGGGTTCTCCATCACCGAGAGTTTAATCTTGGGTTAAGATTGCCGCGTCCCGCACCGCCGCGGTTAGAATCGGTTATAAAAGTTTTTAAAAGACTGGATCCCCGTCCGCCGCGGCGGACGGGGATGACAGAGATGCGCGGTCGTCGATTTTGATTGTCGTTAGGTAATAGAAAGAGGAGGTGCAGCTTGTTGACAGGCAGGCTGATTTTTGTTATTATCCGCAGTTCGAGAGACATCAAGGAGGTCTCATGTTGTATCTTGCTCTGAATTCAATTCCGACCCACATCTTCACTAACTCCGGCGTGATCGCGTACCGGGAAAGCACGCTGACAGAGGTCGCGGAGTGGATTCGGTCCTACGGGTATCGGTCGTGCATTCTCGACAGCGACAAGGCCTTTGTCGAGGTGGTCGAGTGGTACCTCAACGGAGAGACCAAAATCGAAACCATCCCCGAAGTCACGCCACTCTTCGAGCTTCGCGACTTTGTGACGTTCATCATGTTCTCAGTCGGCGGCCTGCCTCCGCTGGATCCTGGGCAAACGTCCTACACTGAAGTGCAGATGGAGATGGCGCACGTCTACTACACGGTGATGGATGTGTATCCGAAGCCGCAAGGGTTCTCCATTCCGGAGGGGAGGATTTCCGACCCCTTGCTAGCCGGTCCGCCGCGGCGCCGAGGTCCCAAACAACCAAGGCAGACGCCGAGGTATGAAGAGGCAATCGAAGCAGAAAGTCGCAGGAGGTCTAAACCAGAATCTCAACGTCAGGATGTTGTGGAGCCCGCGACGTCGTTCGATCAGGAGAGTTAGAAATGCCTGGAACTATTTCTGGAGCAGCAAGCGCTGCTCCTTTTTTATTGTTCAAGATTGAGGCCATTTGACTTGGACGTTGGGGCCCTTATGACAAGGACATAGGGTTGACAAAGGGCGTAATTTTAGTTAATATATAGCGTTCGAAAAAGGAGGAACGGATTATGACAGGAAGAGTCGCTTATCTATTCATCGGGGGAGAGCCGGCGTCGGCCTACACCAACAACCACAGCCTGGTGTCTCGTCACAAAATCACGCAGGACGAGTTCGTTCAATTCGTATCCGGCGGTACGCTGATCATGCCGTTGGTCATGCTGTCGAGCAGCAAGTCGGAAAGGGCGGCGATTCTCGCCCTCGAGACCAAGCTTGGAGTCGAGCTGGACTTCTGTCCGCTTGAGATATCGGAGAAGGTTCGCTTCGAAAGCGAAGATGTCTTCGTTGTCGTCACGCCCTACGGCCTGCCGACGCTCAAAAAAGGCGAGGACAAGCACGACGAGGCGGTGGCCAAAAGGGCGACTTTCGAGCTGCAATGGTGCCAGGTTCGGTATCTGGAGGCAGCGGTTGAGCCGTTGTCGCTGAATGACTCCATCGGCAGTCTCTTCCAAGCGGCGTTCAGCGCGCCCTCGACCGAGGATCTCTCTTATGAGGAGAGGGTCGACGAGATCCTTCGAGGAGATGATCTCGAGTCGAGCTAGGGGGCATATCTCCGGCGAAGTTCCCGGAGCAGCGAGTGCTGCTCCGTTTTTTTTAAAATAAAAATGCACCTGCGTGAACATTTCATTGTTACGGAAAAATAATCGACAATGAAAAAGTGCGGCCGTCTAATTTCATTGTCGTAGCGAAAAAGCGTGAAGGAGTAGCATCGCTGTTGACTTTTGGCGAATTTTTCAATATTATTGAGTATCACAAAACAGAGGAGGAGAGATGAAAACTTACTACTTTGGTAGAGACTTCAGTGGCTCGATGCTGTCGGTGGACTGCATGCTGTCTCGAAACAGTATGACACTCGAGGAGTTCCGGGAAGAAGCGTCGTTTGCCGGAATGGAAACTGAAACCGGTCCTCGCTCGGAAATCACATTGTATGGAGTCTATGGTCGTTCGGTTGTCTGGATACTTAGGAAAAAGTACGGCATCAAACTCACCGAACCTCCTGTTACACCGAACGTTGTGAACCTCGTGCCTGGGGATACATACTTCGATATCCACGCCAAGGGACCGGAAGGAATCCTGAGGAAGCTTGGCATCAAGGGGTCCGTGGTCACCGAAGAAGAAATTGACCAAATAGAATTTACCTTCGTCCGGTTCGAGATCTTGTAGTCGCTTTTGAACACCTTGGTGTTCTTTTTTATTGACTGGGGGCAGGTTTTTTGATAAGATTGTTGTCCCAAAGGAGGGAATATGAGCAATGTTTACGCAAGCCTGAATTTCGCCGGTCTTGGCGGGGTATGGATAGATCCTAGCTGTGAAATCAGCGAGGAGGAGGCACTGAGCTTGCTCGGCAAGGGTTTTATCTTGACCGAGTTGCTTGATCCGGTGAGTGTGGCGGACGAGTTTCGCCACAGGTACCGACTCGAATTTCAGATGCCGACTGAAGAAGCGCAGGGCGAAGTGGAACCCAGCGAAGAGGCAGGACGGCCTGAGGTCGTGGCGCCGAAGCTTTTCGACACGACGATCGTAGTGGTCGCAAGCGGGTATAGCTACCTGAATGACGGATCGCGCGAGCTAAGCGAAGAGGAAATGAAACGGCTGTCGTTTCGTTTTTTCCGAGCGCGTATCGCGCTGACAAAACCCGAACAGGAGGCGGCTTAAGCGCATGCACATTTTCACGCAGGACTGTACCTGCGTTTTTTTATTGACAATTGACCAGAAAATGATTAGCATATATCTTCTGAAAGGAGGAAGAGATGTGGGTTTACGTACTTTTGGACTCTACACGGCTGGCGGGGTTTTACCCTCAACCAGTCGCTAGCGATGCGATCGGACTCGATCAGGTCAAGCAAATTCTCGCGCGCAACAAATACACTCCCGTCGTGGATCAGCGGCAGATAGCGCTGACCAAGGCTCTGCAGCTAAAGCTTGGGCTAGTCTTGCGGACAGGAGACGACTGCGTCGAGCAGCAAATCAAGACTGGCGACCTCGTGTACATCATCAACGCGGACAATAAGCCGGAGAAGCTCTCAGCCGCTGCGCAGTTGACAGACGAGCAAATCAGGAACTTGGATTTCAAGTTTTTCTGCGTAATTGCCGGCCTCTGATGGAGTCTCCGACCTTTCCCGGGAGCGGTTATACCGCTCCCTTTTTTATTTGACCCGTCACCTATAGAGGAGTAAAATACAGGGTCACAAACAGGAGGAAGAGATGAAGTACATTGCCAGAGAAATTGATGATGACTGGCTGGACGGAGACCTGCGATCGACGCGCAGAGTGCTTTCTACGCTGGGAGAGGTTCAGGTCATCATCAACGGAGCCAGCAATTTCATCATGGACGAGGGAGGCGCCGCATTTGTCGAAGTCTTGCAGAGAAAAACCGGGATTTCACTCCGAGCTCGCCAGATACCAAGCCCAGTCAAACTTGGTCACGGCGACGTCCTCATTATCGTCAAAGCACGCAATTTGCCGTCGCTGCCACAAGGTAGCTACTTCTATCCTGTGCTACTGACGGAGAAGGTTGAGTTCGAGTTCGTCGAATGGCGGTTCTTCAATGATCTTTCCGTGTAATTTGAGCGATTTTTCGCTCTTTTTTATTTGACCATGGCCGGATATGAGAGTACAATAACTCATCACAAACAGGAGGACGAGATGGTTTATCTAGTAAAAGAAATCCAAGATTCAATGTTCGAGCATTGCGTAGGCAACGTCCGGCTTGTCCGCAATAATCTTCGGGTTGCCGACATGGAGTACGTGCTTCGCCAGGGCGCAGTTAGCTTTTTCACTTGTCACGACCAAGTCATGCTCAACGCCCTGGAAGCAAAGCACGGGATCACAATTCCCACCGCCGAAAAACTCACTGCGTTGCACCTGACTGTCGGGGATAAGATCGTCGTCATCCGCGGAGAAGGATTGAGACTTCACGGACACATGGATCTCACCCAGGCCCAAGCCGCAAGGGCGGAGTTCCACTTCGCTCAGTATGAAGTGCACGCCGAAAGGTTCGTCATCTGAGGCGGACTTTCTGCCGATCCGGAATGCCCGGGTCGGTTTTTTATTTCCGTGACCAAGAGGTTGTAATCTGTTAAAATGATTTTAGACATGAGGACAATTATTCCCAAAGACGCAAAGCTTATTCCTCAGGAGGCAAAGCAGGTTTTCAAAGGCGTGCTTTTTGACGTATATCAGTGGCCGCAAGAAATGTACGACGGTAGCACTGCAACCTTTGAGATGCTCAAGCGTGAAGATACTGTGTCTGTCCTGGCGATCAAGGACGGAAAATTGGTAGTGCTCGAGCAAGAGCAACCCCAAATGGGTTTTTTCTATGACGTGCCTTGTGGTCGTCATGACAATGAGGCTGAAACAGAGCTACAGGCCGCACAGAGGGAAACCTTGGAAGAGACGGGTATGACATTTAAAACTTGGCGGCTACTAGCGGTCGAACAACCGCATTCGAAAATGGACTGGTTTATCTATACCTTCCTGGCAACTGATTTTATAAACCAGCAGCCGCAGCAGCTGGATAGTGGGGAGAAGATCAAGGTCACCTTGCGTAGTCTGCAGGAGGTGAGCCTGCTCTGGGATGATCCCAGGGCCAGATATCTGGGCAACAAGTTTCTGCGAGACGCAAAGTCACTGGACGACTTGCTTGAATTACCCGAGTATAAGGTATAAACTGAAAATAGATATGAAAAAACTTTGGTTCAAAAGGAAGTGGTTCGGTTGGGGCTGGTACCCAGCATCTTGGGAAGGAGTACTCGTTACTCTCGTCTATATCGCCGCGGTCATATTTTTCGCCTCGACGATCGATGAAAATTCTCCGGCAAGGGAAGTAATGTTTACCTTTATATTGCCGGTAACCATCTTGACCGCGACATTCATACGGGTAGCTTACAAAACCGGCGAGAAGCCGAGGTGGCAGTGGGGACGACCGGAAAAATCAAATGATGAAAAAAATGAGGTCAAATGATGAGTTAATTTTTCCGCTAAATTATCAGACAAAGTGCAAGTGCTCTTGATACCAACGGGAGCACTTTTTATTTTTGAGGTGGATACTAGGTCGAGTGTCCATCAGGTAAATAATTAATTCGCCTTATTAACTGCAAAAAATATGAGATATATTTTGACGTTGGTAGCCATCCTTTCACTTGGTGTATTTACCGTTTCTACGGCAATTGCCGAGCAGGGGAGCGGTCAGCAAAATTCAAACCAACAGCAAAGCCAGACCAGTCCTTCGACTACATCCGATAGCGGTGACCGCGATCAGGATCAAGATAGAGATCAGACTCAAGATCAAGATCGCGATCAGGATCAAGTCATGGATCAGGATAGAGATGGAGACGGTGCTGGAGAGCAAGAAATGGAACAAGAGCGAGAGCAGGAAAGAGAGCAAGAAATGGAACAAGAGCGAGAGCATAGCGGGAATGGCACAACTACTGCGCAACAGGTGAGGAGCCAGGTTGCAAATGCGGTCCAGGAAATGCTACGTGTCGCCGATCGTAATGGTGGCATAGGCGAGCAGGTCCGTGAGGTTGCGCAAAACCAAAATCAAAACCACGAAGATCTCGGAGAGCACTTGGAAAATATCCAGAACCGGAGCCGATTTACGAGATTTCTTATCGGTCCGAATTACGGAGAAATCCAGCAGGCTAGGGAATTGATCGAACAGAACCAAGAGCAGATTCAGAACTTGATTGAACTGCGCAATCGGTTGAGTAATCAGGCAGACCAGAACGCCCTGCAGCAGCAGATACAGGTGCTACAGCAGGCCAATCTGCAGCTCGGTAATATGCTTGATGAGGCGGAAAGCGGCTTTAGCCTCTTCGGGTTTATCTTCCGTATATTTGCAGGCTAGCGGTTAGTTAGTAGGAGGCGAGCATAGCTGAATAGTCGGAAAACCAAAGTTTTTGCTTTGGGGGATTTTTGTTGGTAAAATATATATGTAAATAAAAGAGTTTTTATGCTCAAACAAGCGATTTTTGCCAGTGGATGTTTTTGGTGCACTGAAGCGGTTTTTAAGCGTCTGCGGGGAGTGAAATCCGTTACTTCCGGATACGCCGGTGGCAGTGTTGATAACCCGTCCTATGAGCAAGTTTCAGGAGGTAATACCGGGCATGCAGAGGCGGTACGAGTTGAGTATGATCCGGATGAGGTCTCGTACGAGACCCTTTTGGACGTTTTTTTCGGCACTCATGACCCGACGACTCTGAATCGGCAGGGCGCGGATGTGGGTCCACAATACCGCTCGGCTATTTTTTTCTTCGACGATGAGCAGAAAGCTCTCGCTGAGGGCTACATGGAAAAGTTGAAAAATGAAGAAGTTTTTGACAAGCCGATAGTGACGACGCTCGAAAAGTCTGCCGGCTTCTACGAAGCAGAAGACTATCACAAGGACTATTACGAAAAAAATCCCGCTCAGGCCTATTGCCAGGCGGTGATTAGTCCCAAGATTGCCAAACTCCGCGCCAAGTACGCAAAGCTGTTGAAAGATAGGTAGTTAGTAAGGTGAAAGAGTGTGAAAAAAACTGTAAAACTTCAAGGTAAAAATATCTATCTGTCCAGGTATTCATTGGCAGATATAGATACGCTAAACAAAGCGGCTAGCCATAAGGACATTTCGAGATGGATGTCGGAATTTCCCCATCCCTACAACTTAAAGCACGCTCGTGAGTTTATCAGCAGGAGCAGAAAAAAATGGTTAGACAAAACTGAATACAACTTCTCGATAAAGTTGAAAGGAAGCGATGAGTTGATTGGTGGTGTAAGTCTGGTGAATGTCAACAACAAGCAAAAAATGGCGGAACTTGGCTACTGGCTGGACAAGGTTCATTGGGGACAAGGTTATATATCAGAGGCAGTAAAGACGATTTTGGAGTACGCTTTTAACCAGGTAAAATTACATCGGGTTTATGCGCGCGTATTTACACCGAACCTGGCTTCCGCAAGAGTCCTAGAAAAAAGTGGATTTCGATTCGAAGGTCATGAGATAAAAAGCATCCTGAAAAATGGCAGGTGGTATGACATGTATCGATTCGCCATTCTAGAAAGAGACTTCAAGCGAAAGAATAAAAAGTAATTAGCTATCCTTTTATCACCCCGAGCGAAGCGAGGGATCTCTTGAGATTCTTCACTGCGTTTAGGATGACAAAAAAACAACCCTCAAAAGTGAGGGTGTTTTTTATTTCTCTGCGAGAACTTCTTCGACTTTTTTGGCGATTTCTTCCGTAGTCATATAGGCCTTCACAATGTAGCCGTCAATTCCGAGCTCTTTGGCCCGGTCAATATTTTCCTGGCTCCAGAGATTGGTAAGGACAATGACTTTGGACTTATCCAGTTCGGGCTTACTTAGGGCTCGAATTTTCTCTATAACCTGAAACCCGTTCATTTCAGGCATCATGATGTCTATGAGCACAAGGTCGGGGAGCTCTTTTTGCCAGAGGTCAAAAGTTTTCTGTCCATCTTCGGCTTCCACGAGCTGGAAATTGTGAGCCGCAAGCCTTTTGGTCACGATCATGCGCATCGAACCGTCATCCTCGGCCACGAGGATTTTTTTTGTTTCGGCAGGCATTTTTAAGACGATAAATAATTCAGAGTAATCATACAAACTAATTGCCTTTTTCACAAGTTTTAGCTAAAATAATAGATATTCACATTGCGCTTGTTTGAAATAAAAACCAATAAATATGCCGAAAATCGAAAGCAGGCTAGAAATTTTAAAACATTTTTCGAATTTGGGAAGTAATCGGGAAAAATTGAAGTACTTAGCGAAACTGGGGGCATTGGCTCCGTCTAGCCACAATACCCAGCCTTGGTTTTTCCGTATCGGTGAAAATGACATCGAAGTGCTGCCGAATTTCAAAAGGTGTTTACCAGCGTCCGATCCGACGAACCGCGAGCTAGTTATCAGCCTTGGCACAGCACTTGCCAATATCGCCATCGCGGCCGAGGCGTATGGCCTCAAGTATCGCTGCGAATTCTATGAGACCTTGGGGGTTAATATAGCGATGGCAAAAATTTTTTTCGACTCCCTTGCTCCAACAAAAGAAGACAAAGTACTTTTATCCGCCCTGGCACTTCGCCATAATAACAGGTCGGATTTTTTGTCGAAACCGATCGAAAACAATTTTCTGGAACAGGCAAAAGACTTGGTTGTACCAGGAATTAATTACATGACAACCAGCGACCCCGCTGTCCTGAAGGATGCTGCAGACGTCGTAGTGGATGCAACAATCGAAGCCTTTGGACGTCAAAGCTTCAAAGAGGAATTGGCCGAGTGGCTCAGACCTAGTCTTAGTAAATACCGTGACGGGATGCCGGGATATAATATTGAGGTGCCTTTTATTCTTTCATTTGCCCTCCCAACTATTATTCGCAAGGCTGATGTTCGCAAGCAACAGGCCGAAATGGCCCGGAAAGCTCTTTCTGCCTCGAGCGCCTTTGGGGTACTATCAGCCGTTGAAGATACTCCTCATATCTGGGTCAAAGCTGGGTACAGTTTCGAGCAGTTGGCTGTTCACGCCCAGAAATATGGTATGTCAATGAGCCTCTTGACCGCAGCGATAGAAATGGGTGAGGAGCATCGTCGTTTGGAGGAAATAATGAAAGTTTCTGGCAGAGCGCTGATGTTTTTCCGACTAGGTTATCCGAGCAAATCCACAGACGCGTCGCCAAGGCTCCCTGTAGAGGAGGTAATTGTTTATAAAAATGGTCACTAACTATTCTAGCTTTCCGGAATTTGACAACCATGAAGCGGTCCTCACATTTGATGATGCCCGAATAGGCCTCAAGGCTTTTGTGGCGATTCACAGTACAGCGCTAGGACCTGCCACAGGTGGTACGCGATTTGCGGTTTACACCAGTGACGGTGAGGCGTTGCGCGATGCGTTGCGGCTATCCAAGGCAATGACTTACAAATGTGCCTTAGCAGATGTTCCGTTTGGAGGCGGCAAGGGGGTGATCGTCAGCAAACCAGGGATAAATCGGACAGAAGTCCTGCGGGAGTACGCTGAACGAGTCAATTTACTAGGCGGTCGTTTTACAACAGGAGAGGATGTTGGGATTGAGTCTAAAGACCTGAAGATTATGCAGTCGTCGTCGAAGTACATCAACGGCAGAGAGGGCCTGGCCGGTGATCTTGCTCCATGGGCGGCGTTGGGTGTTTATAACTCTATGAAAGCGGCACTGGCTTTTTGTAACAATAATTACGACTTATCTGGCAGAACTGTCGCTATTAAAGGACTCGGAAAGCTTGGTATGGAGCTGGCAAAACTGCTCAGCAAGGCCGGAGCATTAATTGTCGCTGCTGATATCGATCCAGAGAGAGTGGAGCTGGCCAAAAGAGACATCCCAGGCATCAGGATAGTTTCGGAGAAAGATATTTTTATGCAGCCGGCTGATATCTTTAGTCCATGTGCACTTAGTCGGGATCTGTCGCTGGATGTGATAGAGAGCCTGCAGGCAAAAATCGTTTGTGGAGGCGCCAACAATCAACTCGCGAGCCCTGAAAGTGGCATTGTCCTGGAATCAAAAGGTATTACCTATGTACCTGACTACGTCGCTAATGCAGGTGGTTTGATCAATGTGGTAAGCGAAATAATGCCAGGAGGATATAATCGTGATTGGGTAGAACAAAAAATAGCCTCAATTCCCGAGACAGTCCGAACAATTCTAGGAAAAGCCAAAGAGACAAGGCAAGCCACAAGTCAGGTTGCTGACCAGATGGCCCGAGAAATAATTTTATCCCATTTTTCAAAATTATAAATGAAAAAACAGACGAACATCTCGAAAAAACTTGACCCCGTTGGGCTTTTCCGCCGGGCAGCATCAATGGTGCCGGCTTACAAAAAGTTTCTGGTGGATAATAATTTTAGGTCAAGTCAAATTAAATCCGTAGCAGATTTCTACAAGATTCCTCCAACCAACAAAAAAAATTACATCCGCAAATATCCACTTCGGGAAAGATTGTGGAATGGCAGGCTCGATAGTGAAATGGTTTTTACCTCTAGCTCTGGTTCAACCGGAAACCCGCAGTATTTCCCTCGTTCGTCTCGTGTTGACGAAACCGCTCGCAAGGTTCATGAAAAATTTATAAAACTTGGAACAAGTAAAGGAGGGGTACTGGTGGTTGATGCTTTCAGTATGGGGATTTGGATCGGGGGACTGATTACTTATCAGTCTTTTGTCTCCGCCGCTCGTTTCTCCGGGTTGCCCGTATCGGTGATCACTCCCGGGATTAACAAAAATGAAATCCTGCGAATACTATCTGACCTGGCACCGCAGTTCGAGGAGGTTATACTTTGCGGTTACCCACCGTTTATAAAAGACATTGTAGAAGAGGCAAAGAACAGGAAAATTTCCTTTAAAAAATTTCGATTAAGATTTCTTTTTGCAGCCGAAGCATTTAGCGAGGAATTTCGCAATTACCTCTGTCGAGCTGCAGGTGTAAAGGATCCTATTCTGGATACAATGAATATTTATGGCAGTGCTGATATCGGGGTGATGGCTCACGAGACCCCAGCCAGTATCGCGGTGAGGAGACTGGCAGTAAAAAACAAGAGATTGTTTGAATCGCTTTTTGGGCAAACAACTAAAATTCCAACTTTGGCTCAGTATGATCCGGATGATATATATTTTGAGACAAATAATGGCGAGCTTTTGCTCACCGCTGACAACGTAGCTCCCTTAATTCGCTATGAGATTGGAGACAATGGAGGAGTTTATCAGCAAGAGCAAATCCATGATATTATGAAGGGGCAGGGATTGGATTTGAGACGGGTGTTGAAGGGAAAGGCCGCAGGCTTTCATTCTGCAAATCCGTTTGTCTATATTTTTGAACGAAAAGATTTTTCTACATCCCTCTACGGTTTACAGATTTATCCAGAGACTATAAAAAACGCTATTCTGACTAACGATTTGGCTAAAGACCTGACTGGCCGGTTTACAATGGAAACAAAATACGACCGCAGGCAAAATCAGTATCTGGAAATTAATCTGGAATTAAAGGATCAAAAGGAAAAGTCCAAAAGATTGAAACAAAAAGCAATCCGACTCATCACTGATTTTCTAAGAAACAAGAACATCGAGTACCGCGAGCTCTACACTCATTTAAAAAAACGTGCCAATCCGCACATTGTTCTTTGGCCGTATGGCCATCCAAAATATTTTAACTTTGGAGTAAAACAAATATGGACCAAGAAAAACCAGTAATTTATCAGGCCCAGAAAACTTCTCTCGAGGAGTTGCGAACGCAGTATCCCGGAGTTGTAATAATTGACAGATTCGATGAGCTAGTCGAAGATCTTTTTCTTATTCGTAACCCTAAGTATAAATTTGAGAAAGACCACAGCGCTGATTTTGAAAAGTACAAAACCGAGTACGCTCCAAAAGGGATGGAAAAGGCTGGAAACTGGGTTTATTTTCCTTGGAGTAATACCCTAGTAAAATATTTACCTGACGCAGAACACCAAGAGCTGCGCACCGCACGGAACAAAAACATCATCAAAGCGGAAGAGCAAAAGAAGTTCTATGAGTTGGTAGTGGGGATAGCTGGATTGTCGGTCGGGAGTCACGCCGCACTGACAACTGTTATGATGGGGGGAGCTCGGCGTATTCGCCTTGCTGATCCAGATACCATATCTGGTTCAAATTTCAATCGCATCAGGGAAGATTTTACCGTTGCTGGACAGCCGAAAATTTATTTAGCCAGCAGGAAAATTTATCAGATGAATCCATATGCTGAAGTGGATATTTTTCCTGAAGGAGTAAAAGAAGCAAATATCGATAAATTTTTAGTCGGCTCAAGGAAATTAGACATTTTGGTCGAGGAGACTGATTTTTTGCCGATGAAAATTATGTTGCGTCTCAAAGCCAGAGAGTTTGGTATCCCTGTCGTGATGGCTACCGACAACGGTGATAATGTTATTGTAGAAGTTGAACGCTATGATTTGGATAAAAAACAAATGCTGTTCAACGGAGCAATAGGCGAGATGACCATGGAAGATTTCCAAAAAATGAAACCGGAGGATCTTCCAAAGCTTGCTACAAAGATCGCCGGACCGGAATATATTGTTACGCGCATGCAGGAGTCGCTTCTGGAAGTTGGCAGATCACTATATTCCTGGCCGCAACTTGGCGATGCTGCAACGCTATCCGGGGTGGTGGTTGCATATATCCTCAGACGCATGGCAATAGGAGAAAAAGTTCGAAGCGGTAAGAACGAGGTCAATCTTGATGCTATTTTTCTGGAAGGTTATGATAGTGAAGAGCAAACGAATTTTCGAGAAACAAAACTTAAAGAATTTTTAAACACAATCGGACTAAACTAAATGTTTGCCGGCAGTACACTGAATCTTTTTTTCGCGCTGATTGCCTCAGCCCTGACATTGTATATGGGTGTCTTGGTATTTGTTCATGACAGGCACGGGGTGACAAACCAGATATTCATCATCCATTCTCTAGTTGGGGCGGTTTGGGCAATAGTGAATTATTTTTCGATCTCACACGGACCAGACCAAGCGTTGCCCTGGATTCGTTTAGTGATTTTCTTTGCCGTGCCTCATGTGTTTCTTTTTTTCCTTTTCGTGAGAAATTTTCCCAATGTCACCTGGGTTGAACGAAAGCGTTTTCTGGTTCCGGTATTTGCTATCATGGCTATTTTGATGGCGGCAACCCAGACTAGGGTAGTGTTTCGCGGAGTTCAAGTGATCGAAGGAAATGTAGTGCCTATCCCGGGACCGGGGATTCCCATCTTTGCCTTTGGCCTGATAGTATTTTTTGTCTGGACAATTGTTCTGACACTACGCAAGTATCGAGCAAGCAACGAAAACATAAAGGCTCAATGGCGTTCAATCGGTATAGGATTGATCATTGCTTATGCCTTGCTTATTTTTTTGGTCTTTATCAGGGTGATAGCCGGGAATGATACGACTTTTGTCCCTTATTCGCCGTTATTTATTTTACCGGTATTCGCTGGTGCAGCAGTCGCAATTCTCAAGCACAGACTTTTCAATGTGAAAGTCATCTCCGCTGAACTGCTAACTTTTGCGCTCCTTCTTGTTGGTTTTGTCCAGATGCTTTTCACAAAAGACATAATCTCCCTGACCGTATCCTTGCTGGTGATTGTCTTCATCTTGATTTCCGGTATTCTGCTTATCCGGTCGGTGCTCAAAGAGGTTAAACAGCGTGAAGAATTGGCTACGCTATCAGAGAAATTGAAAATCGCCAACCAGAAACTCAAAGCCCTTGACCAAGCGCGGGCGGAATTTATCACGATGGCCAGTCACCAGCTACGTACTCCGCCAGCTACACTGAAGTGGTATTTGGCAGCGATTGAGGAGGGTGATTTTGGCAACGTACCGCCCGAGTTGAAAGAGGTGATTGCCAAGCTGGAAATTACCAACAACGGCATGATTTCTCTCATCGAAGACATGCTCAATGTTTCTCGTATTGAGCGCGGTACGATCGAGTTTCATTTCGAGGAAACTGATCTGCTCGAGGTCGTTACACAAGCTTATGAGCAGCTTAAACCGATGGCGATAGAGAAAAAGTTGGGTTTGGTATTCAACAAACCGAAGTCAAATATTCCGAAAATAACCGCCGACCGAGAAAAGATTAAACAGGTGGTCAACAATTTCATCGACAACGCGATCAAATATTCAAAAACCGGCACGGTGCGGGTTAACTTGGAAATGCGCGGCAACAAAATTCGCTGCACAGTCACGGACAACGGTATCGGTATGTCCGAGGAAGCGCAGAAAGCTATCTTCCACAAATTTGGCCGAGGCAAGGATTCCAGTAAATACGCTGCCGGCCTGGGATTGGGTCTGTATGTGGCAAAAATTGTAGTCGAGCAGCACAAAGGGAAAATCTGGGCCGAAAGCCCTGGACCTGGGAAAGGGTCGAGTTTTATTTTTGAATTGCCGCTGGGCGTCAAACTGGGAAAGACGACTACGCTCGATTTGAAAAAATAAAAAGACCCACAAGGGGCCAATAGAAAGGATCGGTTTACTCAGTGAGTTATTTGACTTAGAGAGTAAGCCGAAATTTCTCCGTAAACCTTTCGACGGTCTTGATCGGGCCATGCACCGGCATAAGAATCAATCAACATAGCCGCAGCATCTTGGAGTAAATTGAAAACCTTGCTGTACAGCTCTCCAAGACTAACGTGTTGTGCCGGGTTGTCAGCGAGACTTGCTAGTACCTTATCTGTGGAGGGCGCTTCGAACGCGACATTTACGATAGTTGTTGGGCCTGCGCCGATGGAATGGACAACTCTCTCCCTTAGCTCGTCCATGATTTTTGGGTCCTGCGACTTTAAAGTGATCACAGCCGACAATAAGAATCTCATGTATTCCTCCTTAACACGATACAATACTATAAATATGAGGAAAAGTCAAGATACCTCTCTACGGCGTCTGGAACAGCTATCGGGAAAACCCCTACACGGATCTGTGCAGTAGCTTTCGTAAGTTCACTTTCCCGCTCCACCCGGAGCGGTTTTTTTATTTCCAACCTCGTGCTAGAATTCTCCGGCAAGGAGGAATTCAAATGCTAGAAATAAATGAAGCTCTTTTGACAAGGATTGGTTTTGAAACTCCTGCTACGGTTCTGCTAAGAGAAACAGGGGGCTGGGACGTCGAAGAGGTAATGTGTCTCGGAGGCTTTCTTGAGACAACGGTTCTCTCCAGACACCAATACCCGCAGCTGCTTTTTATTCAGGGGCTTTATACCGAGGAACAGTGTAGGGATATTCTTGGTCAAGCATCTCAGTTTGCCTTGACTCAAATACCCGGCGTGATTAACTAATATTTAGAGCTTTCTCGAGGTTTCACTCCGCTCCACCCAGAGCGGTTTTTTTATTTCTTTAAAAATAGGAAAGTGGCGACAATGAAATAGTGCGGCCGTCTAATTTGATTGTCGAGGAGGTGGTGTTCACATTGTAACCAATTAAATACGTAATTGATTTCTTATTGACACGAAAGCCAGGTTGTGTTAAAATATTTTTTCTCAGTAGGAGGAAAATATGGATCTCTGGAGGATGACTCAAGATAGCAATGAGCCGTTCACTGTGCTTTTTCGCAAGGAAGGTTGCTGGACCGGCGAGGAGGCCAGTCGCATTGCTGAAGGTCTCGGTTCCCAAGGCTATACCAACCCGGGGAAACCAGAGTACCTGGTGCTTGCCGGACATTACCCCCACGAACAAATATTTGCCGCGATGCTTCGCGGCAGCGTGGACAACATCAGGTTCGTGAATGGCCGACAAAGCACGGAGTTGCCTTTTGCAATCCCGAGTATCTAAAGATTCTTCCGACTAGTTTCCCTTCCCGCTCCGTATGGAGCGTTTTTTTATGCAAAGAATTACTCGCCGTACCGTTCGGAGTGAGCCTTTTGTAAGAATTTTTGCAAAAAACGCTAAAATATCGTAAAATTCTAGTATCCGAACGCAAGGATACTTTTTTATTATGTATTCCTTGGATTACGCTCAGGAAAATTAATTTGTTACCCCTCACCCTACCCTCTCCCCATTAGGGGAGAGGAATATTAAAGAAATGAAACTAGACGGAGATATTTTATTTTTTGGACCGCAAGGGTCTGGTAAAGGCACTCAGGCGAAATTACTTGCAAAGAAATGGAACCTGCTACATCTCTCTTCCGGTGACACACTTAGAGCAATAGCTAAGACAGCAACTCCTCTGGGCCGGTATCTCAAAAAACAATTATCCGGCGGCTCACTTACCCCGATAGAGAAACTCATGCAGGCCTTCGAGATGCGCATGAAGAAAGTCCCCAGCACCCAGCACGTCATATTTGACGGGTTTGCCCGGCAAATCACTGAGACAAGGATTTTTCTGCGACGCCTGAAGAAAATGGACAGACGAATCGCGGCTGCAGTGCTGATAAGCATCACCAAGTCAGAATCAATAAAGCGCCTGTCCAAGCGAGCCTCCTGCACAACTTGCAGCAGCATCATCATTCTCGGCGGCAAAGTCAAGGTCGGAGGCAGGTGCCCGAGCTGCGGCAAGGGAACCATTTTCCAACGCTCCGACGACCAGCCGAAGGCAATAGAGCGACGCTTGAGAATTTATCAGAAGCGGACTCTCCCGGTTCTGAAACATTTTTCCAAAGAAGGTGTATTAATAAAAATCTCCGGCGAGCAATCCATTGCGAAAGTGCATCAGGATATCCTCAAAGCCTTGAATAAAAAATTATCATGAGTAACAAACCTCATCACTATAGTCATCACGAAATAGAAAAACTTGCCGACAGCGGGAAGCTGCTTTCAACCGTCCTGAAAACAGTCGCTCAAATGGTAAAACCAGGGATGAGCACTAAAAAGCTCGATGATATGGCTGAAAAAATGATTCGCGATGCCGGTGGAGAGCCTGCTTTTCTAGGTTATGAGTCTGGGGGTCCCGCTCCTTATCCGGCTTCGCTGTGCGTATCAATCAATGAAGAGATCGTCCACTGCATCCCAGAAGATGATCGCATACTGCAAGAGGGGCAGATCGTCAGTCTCGATCTAGGGGTTCGCTACAAAGGTATGATCACGGATATGGCGATGACAGTCGGTGTGGGCAAGATTACACCGCGTAACCGAGAGCTCATTGATGCGACTCGTGGTTGTCTGGACCGCGCGTTGCAAGTGCTCAGGCCCGGCATTACGACCGGTGACCTCGGTGCTGCTATCTACGAATATGGGAACAGCCGGGGTTTCCACGTCATCCGTGACCTGGTCGGTCACGGAGTTGGACATGAAGTTCACGAACCTCCGCAAGTGCCTAACTATGGCCAGCCGGGTAAAGGTGTTGTTATAAAACCGGGTATGGTGCTGGCGATTGAACCAATGTTGTCGCTGGGTAGTGAGCATATCAGATTTTTGCCCGATGGCTGGGGAATTATTACCGCGGACCATTCGTATTCTGCTCATTTTGAGAAAACAGTGGCCGTACTCGACAAGGGAATACAGGTTTTGACACCTTAGGCCAAAAAATTTTGGAAAAATGAGAATTTATGGTATAATATTTTAAATAAAGTAGTCCACAAATGGCTGAAAACAAGAAAAAAACATCAAAACCAAAATCCGTCGCCAAGGAAGAAGAAACTCCGAAAAAACCGGTGAGTTTTGACGAAATGATTGATGAAAACAGTGAATCTTCCGAAAACGAAAGCACAATTTCAGAAAGAGCTGAAGAAGCCGAAAAATCACTAATTTCTGACCTCAAGGACGCAACAGAGAAGCGGGGAACGCGAACTTCTATTTTAGTTTTGGCTGTTATTGTCAGCCTTGTTACCGGGGCTGTCGGCGGTATTTTTGGCACAGCTTATGTGGCTCCATATCTCGGATTGCCTTCGGGTCAGGGAACTAATACGCAAACACGGGTGGTTCTAGATGAAGGTGAGGCGATTGTGAAGGTTGTCGAAGATGTGAATAACGCGGTTGTATCTATTATCGTGACGAAAGATTTGCCAAAATATGATGAGTTCCTGTTCAACCCTTTCGGTGACCAAGACTTCTTTTTTAGCCCTTTTACCTTTGATGGTACAGGGGAGACTCAGCCGACAGAGGTTGCTGCCGGCTCTGGTTTCCTGGTCAGTGCCGATGGAATTATCGTTACGAACAAACATGTGGTAGATGAGACTGAAGCTGCTTACACGGTGATTACAGCAGATGGCAAACGTCATGATGCCAAGGTCTTGGCGATCGATCCGCTCAACGATCTGGCAGTCATCGATATTGATGGCGAGGATTATGATTACTTGCAATTCGGCGATTCGGATGAGATCAAACTCGGACAAAGAGTCATCGCGATCGGGAATTCGCTCGGTGAGTTTGCCAACTCAGTTACCACCGGAGTAGTTTCCGGAATTGGGCGAACAATCCAGGCTGGCAACCAGCTCGGTAGTGTCGAGCAGCTCGACGAAATTATCCAAACAGATGCAGCAATCAATCCGGGTAATTCTGGCGGCCCTCTCCTAAACCTGGCCGGGCAAGTCATCGGCGTGAATACGGCGATTGATCAGTCAGGTCAGCTGGTTGGATTCGCAATCCCTTCTGATGAAGCTAAAAAAGCACTCGATGACGTTCTGGCGCACGGTAAAATTCTCCGCCCTTACATTGGTATCCGTTATATTCTTCTCAATGATGAAATTGCCAAAGCCAACGATATCTCTGTGGTTCGTGGTGCATGGATTGTAACAGGGCAGGAGGGCAAGGATTCTGCGATCGAACCGGGGTCTCCGGCGGAGAAAGCAGGACTACTGGACGGCGATGTAATTTTGGCGATAAACGGTCGTAATATTGATGAGAATAACAGCCTGTTGAAACTCCTACGCGATTTCGAACCCGGGCAGACGGTAGTATTCAAGGTTTGGCGAGAAGGACAAGAGTCAGATATTTTATTAACCTTGGGCGAAAAAGAATAACGTGAGGATTGCGGCACTAGACTACGGTAAAGTAAGGATCGGGTTTGCGGTTACCGACGAGGCGAAAATCATAGTCCAAACTCCCATTCCACCTCTGCGAAATGACAAACAATTTTTCAAAAAAATTAAACAAACTGTAAAAGATTTAAATATAGAAAAAATCATTGTCGGACTCCCAGTCGCACTCTCAGGAGGTCAAACCGCACAAACCGAAGAGACTCAGGGTTTCGTCGACGAGCTCCGCAATCAGCTGCAAATCTCTATCGAAACCGCTGACGAACGTTTGACTAGTAAATTTTCACAGAACATGCTTCGGGAGTCGGGTTTGAGTGCTAAAGAGCAAAAGCAATATATCGACAATCAATCTGCCCAAATCATTTTAACCAACTATTTAAAACAACATGAACACAAAAAGTAGCATTATTCTGGTCATCGCCATTGTTCTACTGGCCTTAGTAGGGGTTTATTACCTTATGCCTGACAAAGATGATAATGGCGGCAACTCACAGGTTATATCAGATTGGAGAAGTTACGAGAACTCGGCGTATGGTTATTCTCTGCAGTATCCCGGCACGTGGGCGATTGAGCCGAACCATGACAGTTCGACTGTGATTTTCTCTTCGATAGATACTAACGAAGAATTCTCTGTCTCGATCGCTGCTCCCGAGGTTGAAAGTGTTATCCGCGACGCCATAGATATCAAAAAAGAAGATACATTGAATATTGATGGACGGGAAGGAAAACTTTTTCACCTCAATGACGATGATACCGGGTTGAGTCAGAAAATTATAATCGTTCAAGACGGCGAGAAGCTCTACTATATTTCCGTGTATTTCACACAATACGAAAAAATGCTTTCCTCATTTAAATTTTCTGCTAACAATTAAACAAAAAGCAAAATGAATAAAGAGATTTTTCCAGTTTCCGCTCGCATCCTACTCTGGGCAATTTCTATCTGCATTTTCGCGTTGATTGCTCTGACTGGGTATATTGCGATCCAGGTTGCGCAGATCGATGAACAGGTCTATCAGCTGCAACAGACCAGCAGGCCGTTACCGTAATTAATAGATTTAACCAATGTCGGAGTTCCGGCAGGACATCGTCACCAAAGAATGGGTGCTGATAGCACCCAGCAGGAGCGGACGTCCCTATGAATTCAAAAAAAAGCCAGCTCACTCGGAGAAGCTTCCCGAAGTTTCTCCTTCTTGCGTTTTTTGTCCTGGAAATGAAAAGCAAACTCCGGCAGAGATTTTGCGATATCCGGAAAAAGGCGATTGGAAGATTCGCGTCGTTCCCAACAAATTTGGCGTCCTTGAGCTCGATGGCGCGCCCGATACCCATCGGAATTTTTATGTCACATTGCCGGGGACAGGTTCGCACGAAGTTCTGATCACACGCAAGCATAACGAGCCGACGTCTATGCAGTCGGTCGGTGAGATCGACTTGTCCCTGATGATCATGCAGCAGCGTATCGATGAGCTCGGTCGCCATCCGGGCGTCAAATATGTTCACGTCATCCAAAACTCCGGGCAACTCGCCGGTGCTTCGCTGGTGCACCCGCATTCACAGATTTTTGCTATGCCGTTCCTAGGGCCGCACATTGCTGAAGAGATCAAGGGAGCCAGTTCGCACTACCATATATTCGATAAGTGTGTTTACTGCCAAATCATCCAGCACGAGATCGCTGAGAAAGTAAGGATTGTTTTTGAAACGGAGAATTATGTAGTTCTGTGTCCATTTGAAAGCAAAATGCCTTTCCAGATGAGAATTTTACCCAAGAACCATCAAGCACGTTTCCACACGATAAATTCTACTCACCGAAAAGAGTTGGCAGCAGTTTTGAAAAATGCACTCACGCGACTCTATACCAAAATTGGTGATCCGTCATATAATTTTTATATCCATACACTGCCTTTCTACAAAGGTACCAATCAAGCCGTGCCTGAAGAGGCTTATCACTGGCATCTGGTCATCCTGCCACGCGTGAACATCTGGGCAGGCCTGGAACTGGGAACCGAAATTTACGTCAATGTCATGCCGCCGGAAAAGGCCGCTGAATATTTAAGGGGAGAAGAGCTATGACCAAAAAATATATTTTTGCTAACTGGAAAATGAACCCGACGAGTTTCGAGGAAGCGCGTCACCTGCTGTCACAGTATGAAAATTTCGGCCGCCCAGAGAATTTGGAGATAGTGGTTTGTCCGCCGGTGATCGACCTGGTGCCGTTGCAACAGTCGTCCAAACATGCGATCGAGTGGGGCGCGCAGAACTGTTCCTGGGAAAAGTCAGGAGCCTATACCGGAGAAATCTCACCGTCGATGTTGCGCGAGCGTGGGGTTGGTTTCGTTATCGTAGGTCACTCGGAGCGTCGGCAAAATTTCGGCGAGACAGATGAAAGTGTCAACCGCAAAGTTCGTCTACTGCTGGCGATGGGACTCTCTCCCGTGATCTGCGTGGGCGGTGGCGCGAACCTCAAAGAAGAGTCAAAAAAGATCGAAACTACAGTCGCGGCGCAGGTGGAATCAGCCTTTTCCGGTGTGCAAGCCTCGACAGTAAAAAGCGGCAAGGTCTTCATTGCCTACGAGCCGGTATGGGCGATCGGTACGGGCAAGGCCGCTTCGGTACAGCACGCCTCCGATATCGCCGAAGTCATCAGAAAAACTTTGGAGAAAAAATATGATACAGAAACCGCTCAGTCGGTCGCGCTTTTGTACGGCGGTTCGGTGACCTCCGAAAACGGCGATAAATTTCTCAAACGAACCATATTGTCCGGGTTTATCATCGGGGGGTTGTCCTTAAATCCCACCGAACTCGGAATTTTAATAAAAAAAATTGAAAAGCTATGATTTACATAGGATCCGACGACATTGGTTTTTATGATAAAAAACGCCTCTTGCATTATCTCAAGCAGCGCGGGTACAAAGTCAGCGACTTGGGACCCGATAACGATAAAAAAGTTGATTTTCCCAAATTTGCCGAGAAGGTTTGCAGGAAAGTTGCCTCAGATCCATATAATAGAGGAGTGTTATTATCCGGTACAGGTATTGGTATGTCCATGGTAGCCAATAAATTTAAGGGGATTTACGCGGCGCTTGTTTACAATGAAGTTCTGGCAGAGAAAGCTCGCCGCGAAAATAATTCCAATGTCTTGTGTCTGCCGACCGAGTACATTAGCTCAGATAGCGCCAACTCTATCGTCAGTATCTGGCTGTCAACCTCTTTTTCAGGAACTGACGACTCAACTCGTCATATAAAATTGATCAAAGAAATAGAGAAAAATGGGTAGTAACAAGAAATATCAAGTAACGACGTTCGGGGATTGCTCACTCGATCATTTTGTCGTGCCGACTAAATATAGTATCAAAAAAGCCAAAGGCGGCAGCCTCCTGCAATTTGATTTTGCGTCGAAAATTCCACTTTCAGATTTCAGGTTGTTCCCTGGCGGAAACGCGCTGAATACCGCAGTGACTTTTTCCCGGCTTGGGCTAGCCACTGCGATCGCGGCCGAGCTCGGGGACGATCTTGAGTCTGTGGTGCTGAAAAATCGAATTGATGACCTTGGTATCGGTACCGACTATCTCCGTACCAGCACACATGAGACAGATAAGAGTATAATCCTGATCACTCGCAGTGAGCGGACAATTTTGAGTTTTCATTGCAAGAAAAATTATTCTTTTCCCAAAAATCTTTCCACCGAGTGGCTCTACCTGACTTCCCTCGGTGATGGTTTTGAAAAAGTTTACAATCAAGTTCTGAATTTCAAAAAACGTTCGGATCTTTTGATCGCTTATAATTCGGGTTCGAGACAGTTGCAATTTGCCTTACCGGCCGTGCGCAGGATGGTCAGAGCCTCGGAGGTGGTGTTTATGAACTTGGAAGAAGCGGTAAAAATCGTCGGCAAAAAATTACCACCGAAGTCATTGTTGAAAGCGCTGCACAGTCTCGGCGCTCATAACGTCGTGATTACTGCTGGGCCGAAAGGTGCTTACGGGTTTGACGGACATAAAACTTATTTCATCAAAGCCTTTCCAGCCAAGCGAGTGGACGCAACCGGTGCGGGAGACGCCTTTGCCTCAGCCGCAACCGCAGCGCTCATTTATGGCCAAGACTTACCCGAGGCGATGCGATGGGGGTCGGTCAATGCGGCTGGAGAGATAAGTCAGATTGGAGTGCAGGTAGGATTGCTGTCGAAAACTGCGCTGATGAAAAAATTGGGAGCAGCTAAATCATTTCAAGCAAAAATTTTGAGATAAAAAATTTTAAGTTACTTCAAGTGTGGGTAAACGGTTCCCAACACCCCTCCTCGCCCCACTTGGGGGAGAGGGAATGAAGGAGAGGGGTACAAACGATTGAAAAATTAAATTAATTTCAAAAAATGGCGAAAACAAAAATTGGTATCAACGGATTTGGAAGGATCGGCAGGGCGGCATTTAAAATCGCGTTGAAAAATCCGCAGATAGAAGTTGTTGCGATTAATGATTTGGTCGAGCCTGAAATGCTGGCGCATTTATTGAAGTATGATTCAGTTTACGGTAGGTTTGACGGCATAGTGTCAGCGCAAAAAGGTGCGCTAGTAGTGAATGGAAAAAAATATCCCATACTAGCCGAGCGGGAGCCAGAGAAGCTTGCTTGGGGTAAAATGAAGGTCGAGGTTGTTTTGGAATGTACGGGTAGATTTGTCAAAGACGGTGCTGCCGAAGCGCACATACGCGGCGGAGCAGGTAAAGTTATTGTTTCTGCTCCAGCCAAAGGCAGTGGTAATGTTGAAACTTTTTTAATAGGCGTAAATTCCGATAAATACAAGAACCAGAAAGTTATTTCCAACGCGTCCTGCACCACAAACTGCGTGGCGCCGGTTGCAGCGGTGCTTGAGGGTAAGTTCGGTATTGTCAAAGGAATGGTCACTACTGTTCATGCCTATACCGCAGGACAAAATTTGGTAGATGGACCGAACAAAGATCCAAGACGCGCACGCGCTGGCGCTATCAACATTGTGCCGACCAGTACAGGTGCGGCTATCGCCACGACGAAAGTACTGCCGTCACTTGCAGGGTCTTTTGATGGTATGGCAATCCGCGTACCGGTACCGACAGGGTCGCTTTCGGATTTTACTGTCATGTTGAAAAAGCAAGTCACAGTCGAGGAAGTAAATATGGCTTTTGCTGCCGCGGCAAAGACACCTCTTTATAAAAAAGTTCTGGAAGTGACCATGGATCCGATCGTTTCCTCCGATATTATCGGCAATACGCATTCGGCGATCGTCGACCTGTCTCTGACAAAAGTTCTGGGCGGGGATATGGTGAAAGTCATCGCCTGGTATGACAACGAATGGGGTTACGCTAACCGTCTCGTGGAGCAGGTGCTAGAAATCAAATAAAACAATGCAAGAAAATCAAAATCAAAATCCAATACAGCAAGAATTAGGTAAAGACCATAAGCACGCGGAGCATTTTTGGCTTGCGATCGCGGTCTTGGTTTTGATTGCAATTGCTGTTTCCGGCTTGGTTGTTTACAAACAGAATTTTCAGCAAAGTGGCACCTCGACTCCGCTCAGTGAAAAAAATATCTCCCCTGAGGATGTCGAAGGGTGGCAGACTTATAGAAATGAGGAATTTGGGTTTGAGTTTAGATATCCACCAGAATTGCAAATAAAAGAAAAAATAGATTCAGTCTCCCTTTACGACTCGAAAACTGGTACTTCTCCAGCTCTGATCGTAATAAGTATATTTGATTTTCAACTCGATCAGACAAAAAACAGAAAACAAAATCTTGAACTAGCAAGTAAGCAATATCTGCAAGCAGAGCATGGTGACGTAATTGGAGAGTTAGAAGAAGGCATTTTGGTATCAGCTTCCAGTCTGCCTGGGAAACACTTCTTTACGTATAATGATGAATTTAGCGACAAAGTAATTGAGATAACATTTGCCAGCCCTACTTTCTGGAGTGAAAAAGAAAGCATTGTATACAAATCGTTTTCAACTTTCAAATTTATTGATAATGTTCATGAGCGAATAACGCTCGTCCCGCCTTACAATATTGGTGATATAACAGCAGAGTCTTGCAAAGAAGATTTCGATTTTAGTGAGCCAAACCAGATAGTGCCTTATTCGAGTGAAGAATGGGGCTTCTCTTTTGATGTTCCTTATAACGAGAAATGGGGGAATGAAAAGTATAAACTCAATCCCTACGACGAGCGTGTTGATTGGGCAGGAGGGAAAGATTATAGAACCGGCTCGGAAATTTATGCAGCTATAGTGTATGGACCAATAGGCGTTTTTGAGGCTTGTGGATGGATTAGGAATTTTAGAGTAGAAATCGTAGAGAAAAAAACAGCGGATGAGATATTAGAATCTTTGTCCAGAGCTGATGATTATGAGTTCTTGAAAGAGATATATCAGCCAGAAAAAAGTTCCGTTAATAATCTAGAGATAGTTAAATATAGGGATTATGGATTATGTTCTTATAGTATTACGATCGTTATCGGCAAGAAATATAATTATATTTTTGAGCCACTTTGCAATGGTGGTTTTTTAGACGAAGAAGTTAATTCGGTGAAGTTAATTGAATAAAAGAGTTTAGATCCTGACTTTCGTCAGGATGACAAGATAAAAAATGATCGATATCGAAGAAAATATTACTACTCCCGAGCAATCGCAGCAGCAAAGTCCGATGACCAGCATTCACAAGATGCCACGCTGGTTTTGGTGGCTTTTGATTGTAATAGTGGTTTCAGCCGTTTATACGGCTGCTTTCCAGTCCTGGATCAAAATGCGCCGGGCAAATTTCAAATTCGATTTTCCCGTGAATACAATGTCGCCTGTCAATAATGATATCGAAGGTTGGCAGACTTACCGCAATGAAGAGTATGGGTTTGAGTTTAAGTATCCAGAAGATTGGTCTGTCGTCCGAGAGGATCCTTTTCAAACAAATGAGAGATCTTATTCGGTTACACTAAGCAATGTGTCCAGATTTTCTTCACTGAGTGACGAGACTCTGCAGAACGAATCGTTTTTCGACGTTAGCCTGTTAAACTCAGATCCTGGTTTAAAAGACGGAAAACCAGCAAACCCTAATATGTTATCCGCCCAGGAATGGTTTAATCAGTATTTTTCCTCGGGATTTCCAGCACCGTTAATTTCAAAAAAAGAAGTAATGGTTGTCAGTTACCCAGCGATGAGAATTTCTCTGCCCGAAGTTGGTGGAGAGAGAGTACATATATACCTTTTAAAAGGCAAGGATGTTTATGAAATACAATATGGTCTGTTTGCAGAAAGTTTTGTCCCGACTTATGACCAAATCCTTTCAACTTTCAAATTCATTAACCCTTCGACAAGCTCAGGGAATATCAGTATGGAAGGGTGGAAGACTTACCGAAATGAAGACTACGGGTTTGAGTTTAAGTATCCGAACTTAGGTGATGACACTACTTTCGAAGAGGGAAAAGCTTATCACAACCGTGTTGTAATTTGGGGTTATGTCCCACTGAAAGGCTCAAAGACCCAGCAAAAACTTACTGATTTTCTTGTAATTATCTATAAAAACGAGATGGGAGATACACTTGATCAATGGTTTGCTGAAAATATTGATTATCTAAATATGCTTAGAGAAAACGGGAATTATCAAAATGTTTTTATAGGCGACGACATTCCTGCTCTCAAATTTACAAGTGGACCACTGCCTGCTGAATGGCTCAATGTCGCAGGTCCCATTTCCGGGGAAACTATTTTTTTGAATTCAAGCGGAGAATACGTAATAGGGTTTGCGATTGGCGGGCAAGATCATAATTTGAATGAATATGGTTATGATACAAATGAAAAGATTAATGCACTAGAAGACCAAATACTCTCCACTTTTAAGTTAATTGAATGAGATATTCCTACCCAACCTCCCCTTAACATAAGGGGAGGAATAGAGAGCCCCTCTTAGTGTAAGAGGGGGAAGGGGGAGATAGAAGATACAAAATGAATTATTTGTACAACAATCAAAAAACAAAATTAAAACGAAGATATCTTAGGAGCAACATGACAGACGCTGAAAGAAAAATCTGGAACATTTTGAAAAATAAACAATTGTTCGATTTGAAATTTTGGAGGCAATATGGAGTAGGAGATTTTATTCTAGATTTCTATTGTCCGCAGATAAGACTTGCAATCGAGGTTGATGGCGGACAACACAACGAAGAATCCAGTAAAGAATATGACGCTCAAAGAAGCGTTTATCTAAAGCAAAAGAGTATAAAGATAATCAGGATATGGAATAATGACGTTATGAAAAATATTGATGGAGTTTATGATTTTTTACTGAAAATTGTGAGAGAATTATATCCCCTCCCATCCTCCCCTTATATTAAGGGGAGAGGGCAGGCAAGCACCTTCATCAAGGGAGAGGAAAGATAAAGAAAATGAAAAAATTACCAGATATCAGAAAAGCGAATATTAAAGGCAAGACCGTGCTTCTCCGGGCGGAGTTGAACGTGCCTCTGAAAAAAGGCGCGGACAAGCTTTTTATCGAAGATGATTTTCGGGTTAGTCAAACAATCGAAACTCTGCGATTCCTCTCCTCAGCCGGAGCTAAAACCATAGTCTGTGCTCACCTGGGTCGGCCGAAAGGCTGGCAAGAGGAGTATTCTCTGCGACCCGTGGCGGATGAAATTAGTGATCGGATGACTATGAAACTAGTCCCAATCAAAGAGTCAGATGCAAAACTTCCGCATTATGATATTCCTCATATTTTTTTCTTCGAGGAAGATTTCCGAAAAGAGAACAACACGAAGAATCTGAAAGACCTGAATGAGGGTGATATTGCGCTCTTAGAAAACATTAGATTTTACCCGGAAGAGAAGAAGGGCGACCAAAATTTTGCTGAGGCCCTAGCTGGACTTGCAGATATCTACGTAGACGATGCTTTTTCCGTCTCTCACCGCGAAGATGCTTCGGTGACGATAGTTCCTCAAATACTACCACACTATGCTGGCCCGAGCTTTGTCAAAGAGTATGAAGCGATGTCCGCTGTGCTCGATGGGGCAAAAAAACCGGTAATCCTCATGATCGGGGGAATCAAAGTCGTGGACAAACTTTCCGGCCTTACCGGACTTATCGAGCGATGCGATCAGGTGATAGTTGGTGGAGGATTGGCGACGCTATTTTTCAAAGCCATGGGCTACGAGATCGGTAAATCGGTATTTGATGAGAAGAATTTAGCCACAGCCAAGGACTTGCTTCGCAACTACAAAAATAAACTTCATCTACCGCTTGACGTAATTGTCGCACGGTCTCCGGAAAAACCAGATTCTGTCATGGTACGCAAGCCCGACCAAGTGTTGCCGCACGAGATGATCCTTGATATCGGTACCGACACTATCATGGAATATAGCAACATCCTACGCACCGGAAAAACCCTAATCTGGTCCGGGCCGATGGGGTATTTTGAAGTTTCAACTTTTTCTCACGGCACCAAAGCGCTCGGCCAAGTTTTTTCCTCTCGGGCCGGTGGCGAGGCCTATGGTATCGTCGGTGGCGGCAATACAGTCAGCGCTTTGCGGCTTATGAAGATGCAAGAATATGTTGACCACGTCAGTTCATCAGGTTCGGCGATGTTGAAATTTCTTGCCGGTGAAGAAATGCCGGGACTGCAAGCATTAATGAAATAATCAAATGCCAAGTAGCAAAAAGATAAAAAAGATTTCCGCCCTAGAAATTTTGGACTCTCGTGGAGTTCCCACATTGTCAGTGAAAGTAGAGCTCGAGAACGGGGCTAAGGGTGTGGCGGCGGTGCCATCCGGAACTTCGTCTGGTAGAAACGAGGCAGCAGAACTGCGCGATGGCGGATCGCGCTTGGGTGGAAAGGGTGTGAAAAAAGCCGTGGCCAATGTGGAGAATGTTATTGCAAAAAAACTGAAAGGCCAGCAGATCGCCAACTTACAGAAAATCGACAAAATGATGGTGGATATGGATGACAGCGTTAACAAAGCCAAACTAGGCGCCAACGCTATTCTCGGAGTATCGCTTGCCTGCGCGCGTGTTGGCGCTCATGCGAGTAAGTTGAAACTTTACGAATATTTAAGGAAGGTATACAAACTCAAATATTCGACCTACCGTGTTCCACAACCGATGTTCAACATCCTTAACGGCGGCGCGCACGCCGGCCAAGGCGTTGATATTCAGGAATTTATGGTCGTGCCGAAGACTCCAACCTTCCGCGGAGCTGTTGAAATCGCCGCAAGTATTTTTATGGAACTAAAAAATTTGTTGCAAATGCGACAGCTCTCTACCAGCGTCGGGTTGGAGGGTGGTTTTACTCCCGCTCTAGCCAAAAGCAATCAGGTCCTGGATTTGCTGATGGAAGCGGCTAAAAAAGCCGGAGTTCAGAAGTCAGAGTACGGTATTGCCTTGGACATTGCCGCGTCAGAATTGTACAAAGAAAGTCAGGACAAAAAATATATTTTCAAAAGAGAAAATTCTGTGTTTTCACGAGAACAGTTAATCGGCTGGTATCAGGAACTAACTTCCAATTATCCCATCGTCTCCATCGAGGATGGGCTGGAAGAGGATGACTGGGATGGCTGGACAAAACTCAATCACAGGTTGGGCGAGAAGATAAATATTGTCGGCGACGACCTGACCGTGACTAACCCAAGCCGGCTCAAAAAAGCTATCCAGAACAAATGTCTCAACGCACTGATCATCAAACCGAACCAGATAGGGACATTGACCGAAACTATGGCAACGATCGTGCTGGCACAGCAGAACAAGGTCAAGCTCGTAGTCTCACACCGCTCAGGTGATACGCCGGATCCTTTTATTGCAGATCTCGCAGTGGCAGTGAACGCCGAATACATCAAGAGCGGATCTGTCAGCCGTGGAGAACGGATTGCAAAATACAATCGACTATTAGAAATTGAACACCATCTAAGTAGAACAAATGGAAAGAAATAACAAGCCGGTAGTTTTGGCGGTGCTGGATGGTTGGGGGGATGCGGCAGCCGGTCCGGGAAACGCAATTTCACTTGCCAAAAAACCCAATTTTGACAATTTCATAAAGAATTATCCTGTTTCCAAACTGACAGCTTCCAACGGAGATGTCGGTCTGAAAGAAGGTGAACCAGGTAATTCCGAGGCTGGTCACGAAAACATGGGCGCTGGCAGAACCGTGGTGCAGGATAAGGTCTATATATTGCGGAGCATTGATGACGGAACATTTTTCAAAAACGCTGCCTTCATTGAGGCTGTAAATCATGTCAGGAAATTTCGAAGTCGGATGCATCTGATGGGATTGCTTTCCGACGATCGCAGCGGGCACAGCGAACCTCAGCATTTACGCGCATTGCTGAAGCTTTTGGCTAGAGAAAAAGTTCCCGAGGTTTACCTACACCTTTTCACAGACGGTCGAGACACACCGGTTAAATCCGCAGAACAGTTTCTGAAGCATTTACATTTGTGCATTAAGGATTGCGGTGTCGGAAAAATCGCTACTGTGGCCGGAAGGTATTATGGTATGGACCGAGCGCACAACTATGAGCGCCTATTTCAGTCTTATCAGGCAATAGTGCGAGGTATTGGGGAGCGGGCGGAAAACGAGTATCAAGCAGTTCAACAGGCGTATTCTCGAGGTGAAACGGACGAATTCATTAGCCCAACCGTTATCCCACACAAAGATGAAGCTGGTCGCAAGGTGCCACAGACTGTAAGGGATAAGGACGCGGTAATTTTCTTTAATCTGCGATCTGACCGAGCTCGACAAATCACAAAAGCTTTCGTTCAACCTGAAATCATCAACTCAGAGATGCCCAAAGAAAAGCAGTTTCAAAAGTTCAACAACCTTTTCTTTGTCACTATGACTGAATTTGGAACTGATCTCCCTGTTTTAATAGCTTATCCAACTAGAAAAGTATTTAATAATCTCCCGGCTTATCTTGAAAAGTTTCCTGATATTCATCAGTTCTATATTTCCGAATCGGAGAAGTTTGCACACGTGAGTTATTTTTTTCACGGAAACAGCTCGGAAGTGTTGCGCAACGAAAAAAGGTTGCGTATAGATTCAAAGAAAACTACCACCTTCGACGAAGCTCCGGAAATGAGTTGCAAGGAGATCACAGATGAACTGATTATGCATTTGAAAAAGGGAATTTATAATTTTTCTCTGGTTAACTACCCTAACGCCGACATGCTCGGACACACTGGCAACATTCCGGCGACTATCAAAGCTGTTGAGGCAGTGGATACCTGCCTTGGCAGGCTGTACGAGACCGTGAAGGACTTGGGTGGTACGCTACTGATCACGGGTGACCACGGTAACGCGGAAAGCATGGTGGATCCGAGTACGAAAGAAATTATTCACGAACATTCTGTAAACCGAGTTCCTTTTGTCCTGGTCAACGAAGAGTTGCAGCAAAAGGGAGCCAAACTTCGAAATGGCTCATTGCGCGATGTAGCGCCGACTGTCTTGGCTTTGCTGGGACTGCCTAAACCAAAAGAAATGTTTGGCATAAGTTTATTAAAGTATCCTCAGCCTGATGAATTCGCAACTAAATAAGTACAAAAAAATAATTCTCGTCATTCTCGACGGTTTTGGAATTGCCTCACATTCGGACGGAAACTCCATAAGTAATGCTCAAACGCCGAACCTCAATAATTTCGTGAACAACTATCCAGCCCTGAGCCTGCAAGCCGCTGGACCAAATGTCGGTTTGACCTGGGGCGAGCCGGGGAACTCAGAAGTAGGACACTCATGCATTGGCGCTGGGAGAATAGTCTTGCAGGATTTACCTCGAATCAATGACAGTATTTCTACGGGAGAGTTTTATAACAATCCGGCATTCCTGAAAGCAATGGGACAAGTGAAGCGTGAAAATTCTACGCTTCATATCATTGCCATGCTCGGAGACGCTGGGGTACACGGATCACAGCAGCACCTACATTCACTGCTCGCCATGGCCAAGGAGCACGAAGTGCAAAATGTTATCATCCACGCGATCACCGACGGTCGTGACTCCGATCCTCAAAACGGTGTCGAGAATATCAAAAAACTTGATCGAGAGATGCTCCGACTCGATATCGGCACGATTGGCACGGTTGCCGGCAGATTCTACGCAATGGACAGAGCAGAGCACTGGGATTTGACCGAAAAATATTACAATTTATTACTTCGAGGAGAAGGTTTGCGTTACCAAGGAGCTTTGGAAGCTGTCGAGGCTCAGTACAGTCAGCAGATATACGATGAGACAGTGCCACCTCTAGTCATTGGGACTTACGCTCAAGATGGGCCGGGGATTAGAGAAAATGATGCTATCATCATGACGAATTTCCGGCAAGACAGAGCCATCCAGATAACCCGAGCTTTCACGGATCCGCAGCAAGTAGGGTTTTCGTCTAAACCCCAGAAGATCCCGGGGTTACTTTTCGTATCAATGACACAGTACGCAGAAGATATGAAAACCGACATCGCTTTCCCCCCACAATTTATAAAAAATTCATTTTCGGAAGTTTTGTCTCAGGCCAAGTTGAAGCAGTTCCATGTCGCCGAAAGGGAGAAGTATGCTCACGTGACTTACTTTTTCGATAGCGGTCGCAAGGAGCCGTATCCTGGCGAAGAATGGAAGATCGTCAAATCAAGCGATAACTATCAAGATCGCTATCAAAACGTCCCGCAGATGGAAGCGGCAGAAGTTACACAAAAACTTCGAGAAAAATTTTCCGAAGATATAGATTTCATGTTGGTAAATTATGCAAACCCTGATATGGTCGGCCACACCGGAAATTACGAAGCTTCTATCAAAGCCGTGGAGGCAATCGATAAGATGCTGGGAAAAATTTATGAAGATATAAAATCTCGTGGCGATATTATTTTGTTTATAACTGCCGACCATGGAAACGTCGAAGAACTCAAGCAGATTCGCACTGGTGAAATGGTGACTAGTCATACGACTAATCCAGTTCCTTTCCTAATGGTTGCTTCGGGGCTAGAAATTTCTACTCCTCGAAAAAAAGGGTATCTGTATTTACCGACTCAGACACCGGAAGGGCTGCTTTCCGATGTAACTCCGACCCTGCTTGACGCTTTTGACCTTAAAAAACCGAAAGAAATGACGGGGATTAGCTTGCTTGATAAATTTTTGGAACAAAAATGAGAGATTTAAAAATTTTGTGTTATAATTAGGGAAAATTATAAAGTTTTATGACTGATGAAAAAAACATAAAAGAAAACGGCACTACAGAAGTGTTGATGAGTGAGGACAAACTATTCAAACCGTCTGATGACGTTGTCAAAAACGCGAACGTTCAAGATTATGAGAAAGTTTATGAAGAAGCGTTGAAGGATCCGGTCAAATTTTGGGTACAGGCCGCCGAAGAGCTAACTTGGCACAAAAAATGGACCAAGGCTTTCGATGATTCCAATAAACCTTTTTACTCCTGGTTCGTCGGTGGGAAGTGCAATATTTTTACCAATGCACTGGAAGTCCATCAGAAATCAGACAAGAAGAACAAGACCGCCATACTCTGGGAAGGCGAAGATGGTAAAAAAAGAAGTTTGACTTTCAAAGAAGTATATGACGAGGTAAACAAATTTGCCGGTGTGCTCAAAGACTACGGTATCAAAAAAGGCGATCGAGTTGCCGTTTATATGCCGAATATCCCCGAGACTGCGGTAGTTATGCTAGCGTGTCTGAAACTGGGCGCGATTCATTCCGTGGTTTATGCAGGATTTTCTGCGCAAGCTTTACGTAAGAGAGTGGTAGACGCGAAAGCAAAAATTGTTGTTACTGTGGACGGGACTTTTCGTCGAGGAAAAGTGATTAAGCTCAAGGAAGTTGTTGATGAAGCTCTATCCGAAGAATGTGATTTTGTAGAGCATTCTATAATAGTCAAACATGCCGAGAATGAAGTTACGATGAAAGACGGTCGCGATGTCTGGTATCAGGATATTATGTCCCAGGAGCATAGCATCCCAGAGACAGAGGTTATGGATAGTGAAGATCCGGCGTTTATCCTGTACACCTCCGGAACTACCGGTACGCCAAAAGGCGTGGTTCATTGTCATGGTGGGTATATGGTCGGGGTATACAGGACCATCAAATGGGTTTTTGACCTCAAGGATAGCGACATCTATTGGTGCACGGCTGACCCGGGTTGGATTACCGGACATAGCTATATCATCTACGGCCCGCTAATGGCCGGAGTGACGACTTTGATGTTCGAGGGCGCGCCGAACTATCCTGAGCAGGATCGCATTTGGAAAATGGTTGCTGATTATAAGGTTACCGTGTTTTATACAGCACCGACCTTGGTCCGTTTGATGGCAAAGTACGGCGACGAAGATGTGAAAAAGCATGATATGTCAGCTTTGCGTCTCCTGGGTAGTGTCGGTGAACCGATAAATCCAGAGGCGTGGAAATGGTATTACGAAAAAGTTGGCGGTAGCCGTTGCCCAATTATGGATACCTGGTGGCAAACAGAAACAGGAATGAACGTGATCACTCCACTTCCTCCAGTGCCGCTCAAACCAGGTAGCGCTTACAAGCCTTTTCCTGGGATTATTGCGGAGGTCGTAGACGCTCACGGTAAACCTGTCCCAGAAGGAAAAGGCGGTCATTTGGTCATTAAAAATTCTTGGCCAGCTCAGTTGAAAACACTTTTCCATAATCCTGAGAGGTATCTAAAAACTTATTACGAAAAAATTCCAGGCTATTACGAAACAGGGGATATTGCTCGAATTGATAAAGACGGTTATTTCTGGATCCAGGGACGCAGCGACGATGTTTTGAAGATTGCCGGACATCGTATCAGCAATGCTGAGATTGAGAGTGCGATTGTGTCCCACCCGTCTGTCAGTGAGGCCGGAGTTATCGGAAAGCCAGATCCGATAAAGGGCGAAACTGCCAAGGCCTTTATCATACTCAAGCAGGGTGTTGAGGGTAATCCCGAGCTTGCCGACAGCGTCAAAAAACATATCAGAGCGACTATCGGCCCGCTCGCTGTTACAGACGAGATTGAATTTGTAACCAAGCTGCCAAAGACCAGAAGTGGTAAAATAATGAGACGAGTGTTGCGCGCCCAGGAAATGGGAGAAGAGCTGGGCGACACCTCGACTTTAGAAGATTAATTCAACTCAAATGATCGATATTGAAAAACCGATTGCAGAAAATACAGAAAATCAAAACCAAAAGAAACATTTTCCGAAAAAGATATTGATCACTTTATTGATCCTAGTAGTTGTTGCTATTTTGGGATTTTTCCTGTGGCTCGCGTTGCGCACATCAATCACTGTGGAGCTGGCAGCAGGGGAGACCTACGAGTTCCGAAACCTGCAGATTAAGGTCGAAAATGTGACTTCAGACATTTGTCAGGATGTCGAAGGTTTCGTATGTGATGATTGGATGAAGGAAGACGGTGCAAATTTACGGATCACGAATATAGATACAAAGTCTATGAGCTTCGAATATCTGGGTGAAAAAACCCGCGCATTAGCAGAAAATGACAATGCTACGCTCGAACTGGTTGACGCTGATTCTGCTGCTCAAACAATCAAAGTGAAAGTCACGGCGAAATAATTTGTGTTCCTTCGACTTTGCTCAGGAAAGAAAATTTTTTAAAATGGAAAACAAAACAAAAAAAATTGGTGAAACATCCAGCCTTCGCCAAGGCTACGGCGGACATGAAAACATAACCATAAAAATTGGTGGAGAAGCAGGTTTCGGGATAAAAGTCGCCGGGGCGCAGCTTGGCAAGGTTTTTTTGCGTATGGGTTATGAAATGTTTGATTATACGGAATATCCTTCACTAATTCGTGGTGGGCACAATACCTTTGAAATCACAATCGGTGAGAGCGTGAGTCATCACAGAAGGCCGGTTAATCTGCTTATTGCTCTTAACCAGCAAACTTTTGACGAACATTTACCCGAATTATCAGCTGATGCTGGTATTGTTTATGATAGCGAGAGAACGAAGCCAACCACTGACAAATATGACCTTTTTGAAGTCCCTTTGTCGAAACTGGCAAAAGAGTCAGGTGGTTCGGACCTCATGAAAAATACGGTAGCGCTAGGTGCGGCTTTGGCGGTTCTGGACGCGGAAATAGAGGGTTACATTGCTGTGATCAAAGAAATTTTCGCCGGCAAACCGCCGGCGATCATCATGGCGGATATAAATTCGGCCAAAGCAGGGTATGATTATGTTAAAAAGAATTTAAAGAAAAAGTTTCCTTACGCAGTGGAATCGCTACCAAAGAAAGATAGTATTTATCTAACCGGCAATGAGGCGATTGCTCTGGGTGCAATCGCAGGAGGAGTGCAGGCTTACTTTGCTTACCCTATGACACCGTCCACATCGGTACTGGTGTATCTTGCCAAACATGGTCCTGATCATGGCATGTTGGTCCGCCAACCCGAAGATGAAATTTCCGTACTGAACTCGGCCATAGGTGCCAGTTGGATGGGGGCGAGGACCATGGTCGGGACTTCCGGAGGAGGCTTTTCACTTATGAGCGAAGCGCTAGGGCTTTCGGGGATTACCGAAACCCCGGTTGTTATTTTGGAAGCTATGCGGCCGGGTCCGGCAACAGGACTACCGACATGGTCGGACCAGGGCGACCTGCGCTTCATCCAGAATGCGGCTCAAGGAGAGTTCCCTCGGATGATTATCGCTCCTGGCGACGTGGAAGATTGCTTCTATCGGACACCTGAAGCGCTTAATTTCGCCGAGAAATTTCAAATGCCGGTTTTCATCGTTTCGGACAAGAATTTGGCCGAAGGTGGGAAGACTGTGCCGATTTTCGATACGTCAAAGATCAAGATAGACAGAGGTAAGATTCTTTCGGAGCAGGAAGTTGCCAAACTTGAGAAATTTTTGCGTTATCGTCTTACCGAGGATGGAGTCTCGCCGCGCGCTTTCCCGGGAACTCCTGGAGCTGTGCATGCGGCTAACTCTGACGAGCACGACGAGTATGGCTACGCCGTGGAAACAGCGGAGAACAGAATTCAACAAGCAGACAAGCGAATGCGCAAACTTGATAGTGCGTTAAAAGAAATTCCGGAACCAATCCTCTACGGGCCGAAAGACGCTGATTTGACACTGGTATCCTGGGGTTCGACCAAGGGTCCAATACTTGAAGCTATGAAGGACCTGCAGGATCAGTCGGTCAATTTTTTACATTTTGTTTACGTTTGGCCATTCCCGACCCCTAATGCTGAAAAACAGCTAAAACAAGCTAAAAAATTGATGGTTATAGAAAACAATTCGACCGGACAGTTTGAGGGGATGATCCGCCAATACGTTGGTCGAGCGCCAGAATCACATTTCCGCAAATACGATGGTCGTCCTTTCTGGCCGCATGAGATAGTAGAGAAAGTAAAAACAGAAAAATGATCTTAAACCCCAATTTAACAAATCCGCTCAAGGCAAACGATTTCAACAGCGATGTTTTTCCGACCTGGTGTCCGGGTTGTGGTGATTTTGCTATTTGGGCGGCGGTCAAAAACGCACTGGTAAAAAAGGGTCTACACCCACACGAAGTCTCATTGGTTTTCGGTATTGGCTGCTCGGGTAATTTTGCCAGTTTTATTAAAGGCAATGTTTTTCACTCACTTCACGGTCGGGCGCTTCCAGCAGCTGCCGGCGCGCGCCTGGCTAACCATGAGATGACAGTTTTGGCTATCGGCGGGGACGGAGACGGGTTTGCAGAAGGGCTCAATCACACAATCCAAACCATCCGCTCGAATATCAATCTGACTTATATTGTCCACGACAACCATGTTTACTCTCTGACAACCGGACAAACCTCGCCGACATCGGTAAAAGGGTTCAAATCAAAAACTACTCCAGAAGGCGCTTTTGAATACCCGATTAATCCTGTTGCCTTGGCGCTTTCCGCCGGCGGCAGTTTTATCGCACGGGGTTTTGCCGGGGATATTCCTCATCTGACCGATCTGATTCTCAAAGGCATCAATCATAACGGCTTTAGCTTCATTGACGTGATGCAGCCTTGCCCAACATTTAACCCGCACCTCTCATATGACTGGTATCGCGAGCGGGTCTACAAACTCGAAGACAAAGGCTATGTGCCGGACAATCGGTATAAGGCCTTTGAGATTTCTCAAGAATCTTTTTCGGAAAAAATTGCTACCGGCATTATTTACGAAGAGCAGAGAGAGACATTAGAAGGACATTACCCGCAACTCAAAGGCAGTCCACTGGCGAGGCAGAAAGTCAGTGTGCGTAGTATCGATGGTAATCTGGCTGAGTTCAAATAACAACACAAACTGTAGAACTGTTTAAGGAGGGAAACATGTCTCACCTACTGAAGGCATACTTCACCGCTTCTCTTTTTTTCGGTGTAGCGTTTGCTGCTCCGAACTTAGAAAACTACGACTACAAAATAGTCGTCAACTACCAGGATCTCTTGCTGCAAGTGTACGACCAGCAGGGTAATCCCGTGACTTTGTCTGAACAGTCTGATCATGGCCCCGTAAAGCTGGACGTCCTTCCTATAACCGGACCGCCTCGCAAAGCCTCGTATTGGGGAAAGGGAGGCTACATTAGCAAGGTGGTCGTCAATCCGTATTGGCAGCCTACGCCAGGCACCATTCGCGCCTACGAACGCCGATACAATCTGAAACTGCCAGAAAATATTGCCCCTGGCGACAGTCGTAACGCGATGGGCAAATTCAAGATCTACATCCAGTTCGATGAGCCGGTTGGTATGCCTATCAGGATTCACGGGACCAATCATCCTGAGCAAATCTCGATGCGCATTTCACGCGGCTGTATCCGAACGCTCAACGAACAGGGCAAGCTTATGCTCGAAAGGCTCGCCGGAAGACCGCTTGACGAAGAGTTTGCAAGCAACCAAACGGTTGAGATCGAGGTTGCCCCTACGCGGGTGGTGTTCGAGTAATCGAACGCTACCTGTTTTTTATGTTATAATTCCTGAAAATACTGGCTATGAAAAAAAATTGGCACCTGGCAAAAAATATTCCTTTGGATTTTCAAAAAAAATTTCCCGGCTACAATCCGGTGGTTTTGCAGCTGCTTTATAATCGCGGGTTTCGCGACGCCCATCAAATAGAGGAATTTCTTGAGCCCAAGTACGAGAAACTCAGTTCACCGTTTGAATTAACCGATATGGACAAGGCAGTCTCAAGGATACTCAAATCTGTTGCTCAAGAGGAAAAAATTACCATCTACGCTGATTATGACGCCGACGCTGTGACCGCTTGCGCAGTGATGTATTATGGGTTGAAGCAGTTGGGCGCAACTGACGTTAGTTACTATATCCCTGACCGATTTAGCGAGGGGTATGGAATGAACCTGGAGGCGATCCGACAGATCAGCTCAGACGGGGCAAAGCTTATGATAACAGTCGACTGTGGCATAAACTCAGTAAAAGAAGTTGCTCTTGCTAACGAATTGGGGTTGGATGTTATCGTAACGGACCATCACCACATCACCGGCAAGCTCCCCAAAGCAGTGGCAGTGGTCAATCATAAACGAGACGAGAGAGAAGATTTGTCGGGGATTACTGGTGTTGGAATGGCTTTCAAGCTTGTTCAGGCGTTGTTTTTTGTTTTACATCCTGAAAGCTACGGTGAACACAAATGGAAAAAACCGAAACTTAAACTTGATAAAAAAACACTGACAGCGGCGAAAGAAAAACTTTTACCCAATACTCCTCCACATTGGGAGAAATGGTTGCTTGATTTGGTTGCGATCGGTACTGTGGCCGATATCCAGTCGTTGCTGGGAGAAAGTAGGATTCTGGTGAAATACGGCTTACAGGTAATGGGCAAGACGAGATGGGCGGGTCTCAAGCAAATTTTCCGTAATGCTGGAGTCGATGAGTTCAAAAAATTTGACACGTTCGATATCGGGTTTATTATTGCCCCGCGTATAAATGCGGCTGGGAGAATTCAACACGCAGACATAGCCTTAAAACTGCTCATCAGTCAAACTCCTGAGGAAGCTTCGATGTACGCCGGTCAACTCGAACAACTCAACACTCACCGTCAACGACTTACAGAACAAATTTTTTCGGAAGCTCGTTCTCAGATTGAGTTACAACACCACAATAAAATTCTTGTTGCTATCGGTGAAGAGTGGCCAAAAGGTGTGGTGGGATTAGTAGCCTCGCGTCTGGTGGAGGAGTTCAATCGTCCGACTGTGGTATTGGAAAAAAGCAATGGACAAGCGACTGGCTCGGGGAGAAGTGTTGGAGATTTCGATCTGGTTGAAGCCCTTACTCATGTAGAGGTGCATTTGGAGCGCTACGGTGGTCATGCGGGAGCCGCTGGCCTGACTTTGAAAGAAGATAAGATAGAGTTATTCCGTCAGGCAATAACCGATTTTGCCCAGGATAAAATCAAAGACGCTCTACCGGAGAAATTGCGGAGCATTGATGCTGTTTTAGAACCGGGAGAAGTAAGTTTAAAACTCGTGAAGGAGTTGAAAAAATTTGAACCTCATGGCCCAGGGAATCCACCCCCAGTGTTTTTACTCTCGGGACTGCGTTTGGAAAATCTGAAATTGGTAGGAGTCAAGGGCAAACATCTTCGGGTTAAGGCAAGTAAAGACAAGCACGTTTTAAATTTGATCGGATTTAGTAAAGGTTATCTGGAGAAACAATATCGTCCTGGTGAGAGTGTTGATGTGCTAGTGGAGCCGTCCGAGAATGTTTGGAATGGTAGAACTGATCTACAATTGCGCATATTAGACATTAAAAAATCTTAATGAAGGAACTATCTATCTACACTGATGGAGGTGCTAGAGGGAACCCGGGTCCAGCCGGCATAGGATATGTAATCTTCGAAGGTGACAGGCAGATCGCGGACCATGGCGAATATATTGGTGAAACTACCAACAACCAGGCGGAGTACAAAGCATTGATTGCCGGGCTGACCCATGCGAAAAAATTAGGAGCAGAAAGCGTTAAAGTGTTTATGGATTCGGAGCTTATAGTGAGACAGATGCGCGGTGAATACAAGATAAAAAATGAAGACCTCAAGCCTTTGGCGGCAGAAGTCTTCAAACTGTCGAATCGCTTCAGCTCTCTAAGTTTCAACCATATTCCCCGAGAAAAAAACAAGATCGCAGACGCGTTAGTGAATCAAGCTCTCGACGAAAAAAACGGTAATTGATCAGCGGAATTTTACGTTTTGCACAACAGAATCGGAGCGTAGAATGACTCCGTCCTCTTTGTCGTTAAGGTAGAACCTACCCAGCACTGGAGCACTACTCATAAGGAGATAAATTTTTCTTTCATTTTGGCTAAAAATCTCCACCGCCTTCAAAGCTTCTTTTTCTTTATAAAATAGTAAATTAGTGGTTTTACTTAAAACTGCATCTTTGATTTCGTCGGTTGCGTCAGCTATTAGGCTAGTCAAAACCTTGTGTTGTATATCAAATAGCCAAATATTTCTTGAGTTGCCTAGAATGAGAGTCGCGAAATCCTGATGGTAATCCACGAAGGTCACGTCTTTCATAATGATGTCTAGCGCCTGACCATCTATAAGGTATAATCTACCATCAAGCAGCACTATCGTTTCTTTGGGTGTAGGAATGATTTGAGCTTGCTCAAATTCGGGAATGGCTTTAAAAAGTGTGTCCTTGGTGGTACTGGCATAATCAATTGCGATCAAGTTAGGTCCTTGAATGTATAATATTGTCTGCTGGTAAGGGTTGAGTTTAAAAGAGCTGACAGAATTCTGCATCAACCTGCTTTTTCCGGTTGCGAGTTCAAGCTCCATCAATTGCCCCGAGCTGTTGATAAAATAAGCCAAGTTGTTACCACTAACCTCTATGGTTTCCGGACGCGGAGACAGACCATTCATGTTAACATATGCTCCGGTTACAAGATTAACAACATTGATTTGTTCGGCCCCTGTTATAATTGTCCAGTCAGAATTTTTAGTCGGCCTGCTGTAAGTATCTGTGGCTGAAGCAATGGGAAAAGAAACCTTTGTTTCGGTGCTGAGGTTTTGGTAAGTAAGTGTTGAGGTGGCAATTCGGGCGTAGGATTCGTTCTCAGTTGAGACTATCTCTGCCACACCTTCAAGAATCGTCTCCGGTTTGATAGAATCCAATACCATAAAAAGCTTTTCTGATTTGGCGGGGATTTCTGTCACTTGCCTTGACTCGACTGTTATTACATCTTCCCAGTCACGATATCCATCCTTTTGTATTTTTATGGTGTATTGGCCTGGCAGGAGGTGTTTGACGTGCAAGGGAGTAGTCGAGTCTAAAATTTTTCCGTCAAATGTTACAACAGCGCCACGAGGTTGAGTATTAACTGTAATTGCCCCAGTTTTCAGCAAAGCGTGATTCTCAAAGTCATAACTGTAACCAAAAGAGAAAAACAGCACCAGAGGCGTTGCTGTAAGGAATGCGGCGATAAGAATTATCAACAAATAAACTCTGTTTCGGAAAGTCATGTTACCATATTAACATGTGTTTTTAGTCACTTCAAACGGACTTCTTTTGATGCTATACTGCTAACACTATTATGAACAAATTTCTCATCAACGGCGGAAAAAAAATCACCGGCGAAGTTAGAATCGCTGGATCAAAGAATGCAGCGCTGCCACTCATTGCAGCAACGCTTTTGACCGAGCAAAAATGTCGTCTGGAAAACGTTCCTGACATCCTGGACGTTCATAGCCTGGCCAGTATAATTGAAGATCTGGGCGGAAAGGTGTCCTACGAGAGCAGGGGGCTCACAATTCACAATAGAAAATTAAGCAAGTCAGCTCCCAGTCCGAAAAAGGTCGGAGCTTCCAGAGCCAGCGTTCTTTTGATGGGTGCCCTGCTTGCGAGAAACGGACGAGCGGAAATCGCTTATCCTGGTGGAGACAAAATCGGCGCTCGTCCTATCGACATTCATCTGCGAGTGATGAAAAAACTGGGCGCTAGTGTTAATGAGGGAAAGCGAATTCTTTTGAAAGTGAAAAAGTTAAAAGGAGCCCGAGTCTTTACTGAATCATCTGTTTTGGCTACGGAGAATGCGTTGCTGGCGGCGAGTCTCGCGTCAGGAACCACCGTGATAAAAGGTGCCGCAATGGAGCCTCACGTCGTGCAGTTGCAGAAGTATTTGCAAAAGATGGGTGCACATATCAGAGGCGTGGGAACATCCGAAGTGACCGTAAAAGGCGTTTTAAAGCTACGCGGGGCAAAAATCAGGGTTATTCCAGACATGATCGAGACGGGTAGTTTTGCAATTTTGGCTGCGATGACTAGGGGAGAGCTGATCTTGAAAGGCGTAGATCATACTCATATGGACGCTTTTTATCAGAAGCTGGATGAAATTGGCGTCTCTTTTGACAAGAACCCTCACGAGCTTATAATAAAAGACCCACAACCACGCTTGAGATCGGTGGCGATCAGGACAGGTATTTATCCAAACTTAGCCACCGACCTACAGCCTCCTTTTGGGGTATTGGCAACGAAAGCGGTTGGCAATACTACCATCCATGATTGGATTTTCGAAGGTCGGCTTGGGTATCTGGCTGAATTGAAAAAAATGGGAGCGCGTTACAAAAAAATTGATAACCACGCAGCAGAAATATACGGTCCTGTGTCGTTGAAAGGAGCCAACATCAGCTGCGCTGATATCCGAAGTGGTATCACTCTACTTATTGCAGCTCTATCAGCCAAAGGGACCTCGGTGCTATCAGAGATTAGACACCTGGATCGAGGTTATGAGCATTTGGAAACTAGACTGCAAAACATTGGGGCGGATATTGTAAGAATAGAATAAATCATGTCATTTTTTTTAAAAAAAATAGGAATTGATCTTGGAACGGCCAATACGCTGGTCTTCGTGCCGAAAAAAGGAATTGTGATCAACGAACCTACAGTCGTTGCTATTTCGATCGTGGATAACAAGATTTTAGCTGTAGGGCAAGAGGCCAAAGAAATGCTCGGACGTACACCGGACACGATAATCGCTAACCGGCCAATGAAAGACGGTGTGATCGCTGATTACCGGGTGACAGAAGCAATGCTCCGATATTTCATCAACAAAGCCGCTGGGTCCGTCCGCCTCGTTCGGCCGGAAGTCATGATTTCAGTGCCGGGAGGTATTACTTCCACTGAGCGTAGGGCGGTCATCGATGCGGCAAACTCTGCAGGTGCCAAGTCGGCTTTTGTGATAAAAGAAACCGTAGCAGCCGCCATTGGCGCTGGAATAGATATTTCTACTCCAGCCGGAAATCTTATAGTAGATCTCGGCGGTGGCACGACGGATGTGAGTGTTATTTCTCTCGGAGGTATTGTAACTTCAACCTCCGTGCGGGTGGCCGGTAACAAGATGGACTCCGCGATTGCGGATTACGTGCGTAAAAAGCACGGGCTGGCAATCGGCGACCAGACTGCTGAGGAATTGAAAATTCGTATTGGTTCTGCAATTCCGGTTAACAAAGAAGATTCAGCAGAGATTCGCGGTCGCGATATTATACAAGGACTGCCACGTACTATCACAGTGAAAACCAATGAAGTTGTCGAGGCGATCCAGGATCAATTGCAGGCAATCGTTATGGCCGTCAGACACGTCCTGCAAGAAACACCGCCTGAGCTTTCCTCCGATATTATCGATAAAGGCATGGTTTTGACCGGTGGTACGGCCCTGCTTCGGAATTTGGATCGTATGCTCTCGCAAAGCACAGGAGTGCAGGCATATGTTGCTGACGACCCATCTCTTTGCGTAGCGAAGGGTACGGGTATTGCTTTGGAAAATTTGGAAAGTTACAAATTAAGCATGTTATCTGCAAGATAATGATTATTGGTATCGACGCTTCTCGTGCAGAGCATCAAGAGCGAACCGGTACGGAATGGTACAGCTACGAATTGATCAGGGCACTGCAAAAAGTAGACAAGGAAAACAGTTACATACTCTATTCTCGTAAGCCGCTGCCTGCTGACTTGGCGGGGGATAATCCGAATTTTAAAAACAAACCTCTCGATTGGGTCTTTGTACTCCTCTGGACACAAATCAGACTTTCTTGGGAGGTTTTTTGGCATCCGCCGGATATTCTGCTGGTTCCGGCACACACCGTGCCGATATTTCGAAGATGCAAAGCTGTTGTCATGATTCATGATGTCGGCTTTGATGCGAACCCCGAACTTTATAGTTTCAAAGACAAACTCTACCATCGTTTTTCTGTTTGGTACGCGAGTCTTTTTGCAGAAGGTATTCTCTGTCCAAGCGAGTTCACCAAACAGGAACTGATAAAACATTATGGAACCGATCCGGAAAAGATCACTGTAGTCCACCATGGGTTCCGTATGCATACTGCGAAGCAAAAGATTTCAGCAGAAAAATATTTTTTGTATGTTGGTAGATTAGAAAAAAAGAAGAATATTCTTCGTATCCTGCAAGCTTTCAAAAAGGCAACGGATAACGACCAAGAATACAAATTGGTTTTAGCCGGCAGGCCGGGACACGGTTTTGCAGAGTTTGAGGAATTTGTCTCCAAAAATAATTTGTCAGGCCGCGTGAAGTTTCCGGGATATATTTCAGACAGCACGCTGTCAGAATTGTTCGCGGGCGCAACCGCTTTTGTATTCCCGAGTCTTTATGAAGGTTTCGGGCTTCCGATACTCGAGGCACAGAGTATGTCTTGCCCGGTCATAACTTCGAAAAACCTCTCAACAGAAGAAGTTGCCGGTGATTCTGCCCTGCTAGTAGACCCTCGCTCCGTCGATGATATTGCAAATCAAATGGACCTGGTTATGAGAGATGAAAAGTTGAGGAAGGAGATCGTCGAAAAAGGCAGGGAAAATTTAAAAAGATTTTCTTGGGAAGTGGCAGCGAAAAAAAGTTTGTCTGAGCTAGAAAAAACATTGACCCGAAACTAAAACAAAGATAAAATAACAGTCCAAAGGAGGAAACGATGCAGACCTTGACTCACCTCTCGATAGGTCTTTCTGTCCCGTTGGTCTTCGTTGACTACAACGATCCCTTGGTCGCACCCTTCGTGCTCGGGTCAGTTGCGCCAGATCTTGTAACCTGGTTACCCGCGTGGATACTGAACGGCTTTTCGGCCTTGGTGCTGAAAGAGTACAAAAAGAAGTGTCCGTCAATCAAACGCAAAGCCTTTTTCCACTCGCTCATCGTCTGGGGCGCAGCTGTGCTGTTCACCCCGCACTTCTTCCTGGGGTACACTCCAGGGTGCAAAATGGTGCTGGCTTTCATCTGTGGAGCATTTGTGCATTCGTTGCTCGATGCCTGTACTCACGGCAAACCAAACGGTAAACCGTGGGAGGTTACTTACCTCTGGCCTATAAGATTTAACCTCGCCTCCGTGGTTGGGTGTCTCCAGTACCGCACTGGCAAAGGGTTTCTTTTGCCGCAAGTCGCTTGGGAATGGGCTTGTTTGGTGGGTGCTTTGGGCAATATTTTTTATCAGGTTTCTTCATAGCTCTCGAAGAGACCTTTTTTTATACAATTTTCGCTGACTATGGTATAATAATGCCTGAAATCAAGCTGACTATGGTATAATAATGCCTGAAATCAATACGATAAGAATGAGAGAAACCGAGATAAAATGGTCCGTTGTCGGACACGAGAAGCAAAAAGAATTTCTAAAAAATGCCCTGCTGAGCGATAGAGTCTCTCAGTTTTATTTGTTAGTCGGTCCGGATAACGTGGGAAAGACGAGTTTGGCGATTGATTTCTCCAAGGCCATAAAATGCTATAGAGAAGCTGTTAAACATGTTGTGCCTTGTCAGAAATGTGAAATTTGTAGAAGCTTTCGTGCTAGCGCTGACCATTTTTTACTCGACAGTGTGGAGGAGATAAAAATTGACGATATCCGCTTGCTGAAAAAGAGATTTGCTTT
>Ga0210057_1000604_pt1 | contig 58922 bp, 57 predicted proteins | sample CryGeyCG2114_010_2_FD_183968 | JGI IMG/M metagenome (GOLD analysis project Ga0210057, IMG submission 183968) | Groundwater microbial communities from aquifer - Crystal Geyser CG10_big_fil_rev_8/21/14_0.10 (SPAdes) (version 2) | ecosystem: Environmental > Aquatic > Deep subsurface > Groundwater ...
TGCTCATGTAATAGGCTTTTTGATCTTTAGAATTCACGTACCAAGAGCGACCACTCCCGTCATCTACTTGCAGGAATAATTTGCCAGAGTTTTTCTTAGCAAAATCATCGTCATATTTCATAGCGCCGAGTCCATTAATATTAAATTTAGCATTAAACTCATCTCCGTCATTATGTCCATCTCCGTCAGTATCAACGTTGTTGGGATTAGAACCGATCGCTTTCTCGAAACTATCAGGGAGAGTATCATTATCTGAATCAACAAGATTGGCTTGTTTGATAAAAGCTTTTTCTAATTTAGCTAAATCATTATTTGTAATTCCAGTGCCAGAACTCATTAAAGCATAGGTAGCATCAGCATCGGCAAGATAATACATTTTCATTTCTGTAGGACTAACCCGATATGTCTCGCCATTATGCTCCGCTCGAATAATAAACTTACCTCTAACTTTTCCCCAAAAATCTTTGTTAGTGATAATAATTTCATTATCAACTAAAGATGGTGACAAATTGTTATTAGTACTTACTTGTGTGTTATTTGTTACTTGGGTAGATGCCCCCGCTTGGTTGTCTGCTTCTGTTTTGTAGCCGAGGACAGCTGGTTTAGTAGTAATTACACCGATTGTAAATTCCGTGGTGCTCGGTTTATACCCTTGACTATATGCAGTGGCTTCAAGAACATAATTACCAACTGTTGTGGCAACAAAAGAAAAAGGAATCTTAATTTCAGATTTTGAACCCTGGGGGTTGGTGAGAAAAGCTTTAATTTTTGGTTTAATTGATGATGAATAATTAATACTTATTTTATCATTCAAATAGAAAGTCCTGGTTCGTGTACCATTTTTGCTGGCATTTACTTCAAAATCAAAACTCTCAGGCATATCAATCTTTAGTTCAGTCACAACTTCTTCATTGGAAAACGGTACATATTGTGCCTGTTGGTCAACTACATTGCCAATCATGACAGATGCTGTGCATACCTGGGCATCCGTCGAATCATCAATCATAATACCCTTAAAACTATCTGAGAATGATGCACCAGCCATAATCGTAACTTGTTTCCCTGTCATCGGGCTATTGGGTGCCAAAGGACAATCTATATATGGGATATAACTTACAATAACATTAGTTTTCGTTGTGTTGTGTATTGTATAGTTAAAAAACAGTATATCTCCACCAGAAAAACTATTATGTTTAATTCGGTCATCAACATAAACATATCCAGAGAAAACATCATCTTCTGTTAATGCATCTTTCTTCTCATTAATAGTTGGAGGCACAGTAGGCGTTTTTGGTACAACCACAGTCGGAGTCTTGGGAACGGTAACCTTGTCTTTAACTTTTACATCCACTTGAGGTACTGTTACTTTAGCAATCTTGATTTTACATTCCTTGGCAGTCGGATTAGGCCCGATGGTTGATCCAAACCCACAATTCCATTTAACAGAGTCAATATCAGTGACTGTTGCTCGTTTGTATTGGATTCCTTGGTAGGTACAGGTACCGGCAATGGTACCACATTCATGTTTTGGTGTGGAGCTTACTGCCATGACATCTGATGAAAGAATGATGGCAAAAACAAAAACCAAGGATATTGTGAATATCTTGGTGATTGACACGGGGAGTTTGTGAAGCATAGTGTTTATATTTATTTGATGATTGAAATCATATTGATAGTCAGTATCAGTGTTTGTATGGCAGTATTCATGTCCCTGATATTATTATACCACAAAATATGGGGGGGGCAATAACAAAACACCGACGCCGATCCCATTCCAACATTCAAACCAAGAGGAGACAACATGTTAATTTGCAAACCAAGCATACCGAAGGTGCAACATTCCAAATCTGCACCAAGTGCATCAAGACCATGGACAAGACTCAAAAAGTTTCTGTTGCAAAAAAGTAATTAAACTATCACCTCTTCAAACAAAGAACCACCGACAACTAGTCGATGGTTCTTTGTTTATATCCTATTTTAAATTTATTTCACATAACGTATCCAAATATCTGAAGTTTGCTGGAGTGTAACGAAAGCAAATTTGGGAGAGAAAATTTTTCTTACCTTTAAAATATCAAGGTGAAAAATTTTGGAACCAGATATTTGGTGTTGTCTGATATTTTTGTCTGATGTTTTTGCTAAAATCACTAAGCCACCCAACCGAACTCGCCATAGTGCACGTTCTTGTTAATATTCTCTAGGGCAAGCTTTACTTCTGGTAACATGTTGTCCGGAAGACCGTCCATATCGTACCACTTCAGCTCGTCACATTTATCAGGCTCCATGTTTGTAATATCGCCAGTCCATTTTTCAGCACGAAGATAAATATCGAAATATTCTCGCGTAGGTGCGAGTCGATGGACAACATGAACCACCTCAAAGTCTTCCGGGCTTACCTTAATTCCAGCTTCTTCACTGGCTTCGCGGATAATACATTGTTTCGTTGTTTCACCACCATCAAGATGCCCAGCCACTAAACTATAATTACCATCTTGATAGCCAGTGTTGAAGCGTCTAAGAAGTAAAACTTGTCCATCCTTAATCAGCACGAGGTAGGCGGCGGCGTATGGTTTAAACTTTTCTTTTTCAGACATATTGATGTTAAATTATTGATTAGGCAGACAAAATTTCAGGCAACTCCTTTATACCTCATCTTTGTTTTTCCCCTATTTCAAATTCATCAAAAAGTAAAAAATGCCAAAACAAAGCATGCAATTCACAACAATGAATCTGACTAAAGAAATTCCTGGTTTTGCTGGATCTAAAATCATATTATTACTTTACTTTGTTATTCTCTACTTGCTTTCATAAACTTGTCCATGGAACGTTCCTTCGGAGTCACCCAGAATCCCATATACTTTCCAAACATCAATCTGGTCTGAGATTCAATTGCCGGGATTGATCCAAAGAAAACGATTGAGATTGGCAAGAAGATCCACTGGATCACCATGATTAAACTCTTGTAGGCCGGGGCGTGCTTGGGACGTTTCGGGAGCATCAAATTGGATAGTACGGCAGAGATGATCAAACCGATCATGGCAATGTTCATCAGTACTCTGGTCACCTGTGGTAGATTGGTGGACAAGACAGTCACATTGAAACTGTCTCCGCCGATTAATAGTGGTAACCAACCAATCACACCAATGATCAAAGCATTGGTTGCCCAAGAGTGGAAACCATATAATTGTACAAAAACAATCTGACTGACAAACTTGGCTCTAGGAATCTTGTCCCAACGCTTGATCGTATTGAAGATGAAGTAAGGGACATTTTCCACTCCCCAACCCCAACGCCGTTGTTGTTTGTAGAGATTACGTGCCGTGGACAAAACTTTCCTGTCCATGCAACTGTCCATATAGATTGGGAAATAGAGTGGCTCCACCCGATATTGTCCGTTGTAATAGCAAAAACAATGGTAGAAGATTCTAGAATCCTCACTGACCATACTCACTGACCAAAAATCAATATCCACCAAGGCGATCCAAGTCATGGAATGGGAAGAATATGTAGCTAGTTTTTCCACCCGCACCTGTTGGATCATTTGCCAAAAAGTATTGGAGAACGCAGCGATCCTCGAAAAGAACGGTGCCTCCCATACATTATTATTGTAAATCGGCACCGGCTGGTAACTGGCTCGGTAGGGATTTTCCACGGTCATGAACTTGTGCGTGAAACAATGGAAATATCCCGGATGCACAATCGTGTCCATATCCATCACGCTCACCAAGATTTTGTGATATTCAATTTTCTGTGCGTCAACAATTTCTTTTTTCAGAATCCGCGCTGCCCAGGCCTGATTGGCGCCCTTGCCGGCCTGTTCGCCGGCAATCCCGTCAGGATGTACAGTGATCACAAACTCTCTGAAGTATTTACCAAACTCTTGTTTGGCGCGTTGTGCGTCAATTTGTGCTTGCTCTCCCGCGCGTTCTTCCGAGGCCAAAACAAGAATCATTTTTTTGGTATCATAGCCGTCATTGACAATGGAATGTAGACTGGCACTGATCACTTCGTAGCTTTCCTTGTAGAAAGGGAAAACAATCAAATGAACCAAATCATGCCAATCCAAAACAACCTCTTGTTTTGCTCCATTCACACTCTCAATCAAGACTGTTCTTGGTTGTAGTTTTTCGCACTCTTTTTTCCAGTCTATTTTCAAATTCTTCTTCAAACTGCGATATGAGGCTAGTAAATGGACACCGAGATACAAAACCAAGAGTAACCAGTAGACATCAAAGATCACCAAGAAAATGGCGACCCAAATCGGATTAAAATATGAAAAAGCCACCAAGACAAGTAAAGTTGCCCATGACAAAAAACCCGGTAGAATCTCAAAAACTCTGTACAGGCGATAGTTACTGCCAGTTAAATCAGTGGCCTTGGTTACTTTCAAAAAATCCATCATATACCCCAATGTCTTTATCTCCTTTATTTCTTTAATTTTTTCCTGATTTTAGCAAAATCCATTAAACAATAGTCCCCTATCCAATACAGGATATACAAAAACACGGAAAAAATCAACCAGTTCATGAAATAGTCCAAATGTGTAAAATACATCAAGACATTACGCCACAATCTCATCGGGTCCAAAAAGAGCTCCCAACTGTTCCAACGGTCAATCAAACCAAGCATAATTCCAATGGAAGTGAGCGGAATTACAAAGACAAGCATTACTGGAACCAATTCTTGATTGATTTTTCGCAAAACATCACGCATCTGACGCATCAAGAAAACAAAGGCCAGCCAGCCCAGTAGGCCGTAGGTGAAAAAGAAAAAGATTCCCCAAGTCTTGGCCGGACAAACCCAGTTGTAGATATTACTGGGACAGATTGTGACGATATGACGGACATCAGTGATGATATAGGCGGCGTTGGGAATGAACAAGAGCCAAATCAGCCCCACAAAGATAGCAAATATTTTTTGATGAAACTTTTTCAACTTGTTTTTCTTCCAATATGCAAACAATGCCCAACATAATAGTATTGGAGCGAGTAATAGTAAAAAATTCCAAATCACCATAATGATTGGGTAATCAAAAATTGTCAGATAGGTTAAGGCTTGATAGCTGGAAAAAAAATTATCCAAACTAGCAACTCCACTTGGTTGAAATGCCATAGTTAAAGCAATGTTTTTTCCTGGCCTTCTTCCAGGATGATTGTTTTTTGGTCTCTCTCCATTATCCTTGGTTGAGCTTGACGATATTCTGGTTCGCGTTTTCTGATTTCATGTCCATGAAAATCAACCGGACGTTTTGATTCCAAATCAGACAAGGAGATGCCGGGAGTCCGGATCTCTTCCGCACGATCCAATCTTTCCAATTCAACTTGCTTTTGCATTTTTCTTCCTTCCACTTCCACCCGTCGATCTTCTTTTGACTTTGCCAAACATTTTTTGCAAAAAACCGGACGGACACCATCGGGCTGGAAAGAAACAATTGTTTCTTCTCCGCAACTATTGCACTTGACTTGGAAACCATCAATTGGCTTCCTTTCTCTTTCTTTTTCCATCTCTCTTCCTCTTTCCCCTGGTCTTTCTGGTTCCATGGTGATTTTCCTGCGCTTGTCTGCCTCTGACTCACCACTATCCTCATGCCATTCCACAATCTTCTTTTCCACAGCGTCTCTCCGACTGGAATACTTCTGCCTGGTCGCATCAATCACCTTTTGTTCATTGCCGGTTTGTTCATTCTCCGGAATCGGCGGTAAACCACGCGCGGAAAAAGGATCAGAAGACACTCCGTCAATCATTAGTTTCAAACAGACATTGTATTTTGGTAGATTCACTAAATCTTCCTCCTCAAAGACTGGTGTAAATTCTTTCACCAATTCTTCGGCATCGGCAGCGCCGACGCGGAAGACCACTAAGGTACCGACGTTACCAAAGACAGCCGCCTGGACTTTTTCATCCAACTGTTCAATATATTGGTGACCCATGATCAGGTTCAAGTGATATTTCCTGGCCTCAGAAAGAATATTAGCAAAAGACTCTGTCGCAAAGTTTTGGAACTCGTCAACATAAAGGTAGAAATCCTCACGCTCACTTTCCGGAATATTGACTCGGGACATGGCTGCCAACTGAATCTTGGTGATGATCATTGCTCCCAATAGTTCCGCATTGTCTTCTCCGATTCTGCCCTTACTCAGGTTCATGATCAAGATCTTTTTCTGATCCATGATTTCACGGATATCAATGGAAGACTTGACCTGTCCGACAATATTGCGGATCACAGCACTGGACAAGAACTGTCCAACTTTGTTTTGGATAGGGGCGACGGCTTCGGAAGCGAATTTGTCGGCATAGCCGGCAAATTCTTTGACCCAGAAGGCCTTGACCACAGGATCCTTGATATATTCAATCACATTCTTGCGGAAGACCTTGTCAGACAACATTCTGATGATCGACAAGAGGGTGGAACCGGGCATATCCAAGACTGCCAAAATTGCATTGCGTAAAATATATTCCAAACGAGGTCCCCAAGAGTCTGCCCAGAGCTTCCGAAAAACTCCAACCAAACCAGAAGCAACCAAATGCCGATATTGTGGATCAACTTCTTCCAAGACATTGAAAGCGATCGGATAGTCAGTATCGGAAGGATTCATGTAAATCACATCTTCAATTCTGTTATCCGGAATATATTTAATCATCTTTTCCGCAAAGTCTCCGTGCGGATCAACCAAGGCCACACCTCTTCCGGCACGAATATCTTCAATCAACATATTTTCCATGATCGTGGACTTACCCATACCGGTTTTCCCAATCACATACATATGACGGCGACGGTCGTCAGTCTTGATCCCAAATTTTTTGAATTGACTGCGATATGTTGTTTCCGCAAAAATCGCAATCTCACTTTTTTCCTGAGTCATATTTTTCAATCATTAATCGGCAAAAGGTAAATTTGCCGGCGGTTTGTCACTCGTCCGTTCCTGAGTAAAAATATCTTCATCATCTGTCTGAACATGATGGGTTGTTTCTGGCTGTTGATGATCCTCAGCATCAAGATCATAGTTATCTTCAAAAATCGGTTCCGCCCTGGTCATATCAATCTGTTGTTCTCCTTCCGGTAAGGTCATTGGAGCTTCCACACGCTTGGCAGCGGCTTTCTGCATCAACGGAGCCTTGACCACACTAGCAATCGGGAAATGCCAAATGGAAGCCAATTCTTCCACATTCATCAAGAGTGGTTCCATACCCCTGGTAGTATCACGATCCTTGTAGCCGGCCATGATCTTCCATTGCTTTTCCTTGATCTTGTGCTGTTTGTTGAAATAGTTGGCAGAAGTCATGGTACGTTTCGTGTCGGGCATGAAACTATTCAAGTCATTGGTATTGAATTGTTTCATATAGCCGACAAAGCCGTTCACCACCTTGGGAGTGTTCTTGACTTCTTGTCTGGCTAGATATACCATCCGGATTTTCACGCCAAAGATTAGCTTCTCAATCTTTTTTTGAATCCCTTCCATTCTCTTCTTTTCCCCCGGATCCAAGTCTAACATTTTCTTTGGCTCTTTCTTTTTCATACCGGCCAACTCCATTTCTGTTTCAGCAACACCAAAGATGATGTTGGGAAGGGTGGTAAAGATCGCGATAATTGAACTCCAAAGATATTCAATGATACTGAACTTCATACTACCGGACAAGATTTTTTTCTTTTCTGCTTCAAATTTCGGCATCCAATCAAAACCCATCGGAATCACTACAATCTGAAACCAAAGTTGTTCACCCTTACGCAAACTGCTCATCAAATCCATCAAGGCAGCCATGGGATCACGGTAGAAGGTTTCCGGAGCGCCAAATTGATGTTCAAATTCCAAATATGTCCTGATTGGCAAAGCATTATTATTTGTGGCAAATTTAAACTCGGTTCCCCAAATTTCATATTCCGGATCCGGAAAATGATCAGGAGTTTCTTCGGTATAATCACTGATTTCATTGATCTCAGCATCTGGATAGTAGGAATAGATTGAGGTTTCAATCAATTGTTTGAATTTTTCCGGAGTGCAAATCACAAATTGAATATATCCATCAATCGCCACGATTTCATAGCTGAATGACAGTTGATATACACCGTCCCACCATTTCTCAATCAAGTTGATACTACCCTGTGCTCCGGCCAGGTAAGAAAACATATTCTCAATCGCACGCGGACTTTGGTCATTATTGTTTGGCACATCAATCGCCAAGAAAATATTTCTCTGTCCCTTGCTCCATTGGATCCTGACATGCATCAACCAAGCCTCTCGTGCCAAGAAAAGAAAAGCAATGGCAAAGGGAATCCAGCCAAAATACCAAAACAAAATACGCCAAACAACTTCAGTCGCAGGCAACTGCCCTAATTCAAAAATTATCTGTTCCATACTGTTTATAATTTGATTATATTATATCACAAAAAAAATCTGCGGACAAAATAAAAATCACCAACTTTTAATTGGTGATTTTTATTATATTATTGAGATATTATTTTATATAAAAATTAATTATTGCTTCAAACTGTATTTACTACCATCACGTTCAAATCTGGTTCTGTCCATTAAGGCGAGGTTGACTGTACTCTGTTTGACCTGACGTTGAGCCAAGACGCGACTGGCAATCTCTTCCTTGGTCAAAGCTTCATTAGCTTCTTGTAGAACAACGGCAATGATATCAGCAACTGTACCAGTTTGATATCCCCATTCTTTCAAGCCGTAAAGACCACGACCGATCAAAACATATTTTTCATCTAAAATCAATTCATTATGAGCAGTGGCAACGTTGACTGGCTTGTGATCAAATTTAACTTCTTCAATCTTCTTGGCAATATCACCATAGTACATTGGTTCACCATTGTATTTCAAAACTAAGTAAATCTTGTCATTGATTGTCTTTGGTTTGATTTCTCTGGATTTGGCATAGCCCCAATCACCGAATTTATTCTGGTCAACACCAGTGATCGCAACCAACAAAGAATACAAAGCTTTATTATCATTATCAAGATCATCATAACCCTGAGTCAGGATATCGTTGATATTGATATTATTAGTAACATTGATCTTGTCTTTGTTCTTTTGATATGTTGCGGAGTTCTTCATCAATTCAATCAAATCCTTGGTAGAGTAGAGCTGGTCAAGATCTTTAACCTTTTCCACCAATTCTCCGGCAATCTCATTATATGAATCCAATTCTTGGTGTTTGAATTTAAAAATATTGGACAAATGCTTCATGGAGCTCACCTTGTCAAAATCATCATTCAAGAGTTTACCAATCAAGAAGTTGAGGTGATTCCTGTGTACTTCATTGTTTTCCACCAGATTGTCCTTAGCAGAAAGCTTGGTCAAAACATCAAATAAATAATCACGAGCAATCAAACCGCCGTGTTCTTCCAACAACTCTGAAACAATCTTACGCAAACCGGAAATAACGCTTTCCAATTCCTTGTTTTTTCTGATTTTGGCAATGGAACTGGTTTCAATCTGTCTGATTCTTTCTCTGGTCAGACTGTGATCCTTACCAATTTCTTCCAAAGTCTGCTTTTTCTGGGTAGCCAAACCAAAACGTCTTTTCAAGACATCTTGTTCCCTTTCATTCAATTGGTTGAATAGTTTTGTGACTATTTCAATGGCATTCAAATTTACAGCCTGCTCAAACTGATTGCTGGCAATAATCTGATCCAGAATTTGCTTTTCTGACATATATTTTGTATTTCCTCCCGTTATTTTTTATTTAATATTAGTAATATTAATAATATTTTAAAAGTTATGGCTTTAGTATAATACATATTTTATAAAAAGTCAAGGGAACGCAAGCATCATTTCAATCTATAACAAAAAAGAGCTTTTGGCAAGCCCTTTTCAATGATCTGTCTAATTAGTCAATTTTCTACAAAATCCCGTCTTGATCAACCACCACAATCTTTTCTCCGTCCAAAATATTGTAGACAAAGATATCAGCAATCTCCCGACGGTATCTGAATTCATCTTCAGTCAAGACTGAATAGTTTACTTCTTTCAATAATTCCTGTTCCAGTTCTTTCACAATCTTTTCCACGCGCGCCACGCTGAATTGACCGACAATCAACATATCCACACTGGAGTCAATGTTTCCCACAAAGAGTCCGGATAGAATCAAAACTTTGACATCACCGATCTTTTTCAATTTCTCTGTAAAGCCTTTCTCATATAGAACCTGAGACTTGACAATCAGACTCTTGATTTCATCATAGAAGACAAAATCTTTGTTGATTTGATAGTATTTCTTTTCTTGTTTGTTTACTTTTTTGACAGCAGATTTCTTTTCCTTTTTTTCATCCCCCTCTTCTTCCAAATCTGCTTCAGCTTTTTTGTCAGAATCTTCAGAAGTGATTAACAAACCAATATCTTCCAAATTACTCAGCTCCCTGTGGACAGAATTCAATTGCAAATCCAAAGAACGGGAAATTTCTCGCACGTAGAATTTCTCATTGGGATTTAGCAAAAATAATTGCAATATTTTATATCTTGTATTAGAACCGAACAATTTACTAAGCATAGAGTTATTTTGTTTTTCCTTTAGATTATAGTATAATATAATCAGTTCAGAGTCAAGCCCTGAGTGTGGTTTAATTTATGCCTAACTTAAGCTATGAAATATAAAATTGCGCAACTTGTGGTTAATCCGGAAGAGGCGGATTCAATCAGCCAAATTTTTATCAGTCAACCCGGCCTTGAGGAAGAATCCTTGCTGGGTCGCATCTTTGTAATGGTGGAAGCACGTAAACGCAAAGCTGATGTCAGCAAGCTGATTAACTTCATTATCAACCAGATTGAACATAATTACTATCAAAACGAGAAAGTACTCTTGATGGAAAGAATGGCCAGCATCAGAGTGGAAGATATTTTTGAATCAGCCACCTCTCGCCTTAATCAAAATATCATCAGTTTTCTCCAAACCGAAAAAATCAAGTTTGTGCCCGGAGATATCAGCCTGACTGTCGGCATCTTACACAAGAACAAAATTCATTTTGCCAATATCGGTCGCAACAAAGCTCTCCTGATCTATCAACCCAAGGTTCAGACAATTAATCAAGATGTTGAATATGATTTAACCGACATTACCAAGAAGACCAATGACCCCACTCAAGAAGTATTCAATATCAACAAGTTATTCAACAATATTGTCAGTGGCTCCATTCCGGCCGGTGGCTGTTTTATTTTTACCAATGAAGCTCTGTCAGAATATCTCTCAGAACAACAGTTAATCAGAGTCCTGACTGCCCTCCACCCCAGCGGAGCGGTGGAACAAATCAAAAACTTACTAGCCAAAACAAATATTCATGTTCCTTTCTTGGCCCTAGTGATCAAGAGTACCAAGATCAGCGAGTTTGAACCGCAACAAAAAACCGCACCGGTAAAATTAAAAAGGGATCGAGATAATGATCTCTTGCCAACCAGAGAAAAAGTAATTCCCCGGAATGATCAAACTCAAACCATCAACACCTTGAATGCGACTGAAGAACAAACTGCAGAGATTTTGAATCCGGTCGGATTGATCAATCTGAAACGTTTGAAGAAATTTTTCAAAATCAGCAATGTTCGTCGGATCAAGCCAAATGCCATTTTCATGAAAAACAATATCATTGGCAGACGTTCTACAAAATTCAATGCTGAGAATATCAAAAAAACTCTGGTCATTATCCAGAAACTCGGAATAATTCTTTTTAATTTCTCATTCATCTTCTTCCGCGCTCTCTTGCAAAAGAATAATTGGATTCAAACCAAGGACAAGGCCGTCAACTTGGTTGGCAATGTCAAACAAATGAATCGCAAGCGAAAAACTGTTTTGATTGTCTTGGCCATCTGCGCTGTTGTCTTAATCACCAATCTCATTGTTTCCAATATTGTCAAACAAAATCGCGCTGAACAGGCCAGCTATCTGAAACTGGTTGAAGATCTCCAACAAAAACAAGAACAGATCAAAGCTGAACTCCTCTACGGCAACCGCACTGCCGCCAGTACCAGTCTGGCTCAAATCAAAGAGATGTTGACCAATTTTCCACAAGAGACAAAAGAGCAACAAGAGACTTTTGTGGAATTGAATAACAAATATCAAGAACAACTAGATGTCATCAGCAATATTGCGCGCATTGAGAACCCGGAAGAAATCAAGGCCTTTGTCGGAGAAACCAATTTGAGCAATCTTGTTCTCTTGAACAATACCCTCTACCTCAATGATGACAGCACTAAGACAATCTACGCTTTAAATCCAAAAGACAAGACTGTCACCACAAAGAGTTTTGCCAACATGAGTACAATCAGTAATCTAGGAAAACCTCAAGCTGAAAATGGTAATATCTATTACTTTGCGGATCGTCAACTCGTACTCTACAATCCAGAAAGCGACAAACTGGAAAGAATGGAAATCAGCTCTCCCCCAACCACTGCCAATGTCATGGGAATTTTCAACAACCGCTTCTACATTTTTGACTCTAGTGACAATCAAGTCTACCGCTACAATCGCAGTGGTAATACCTTGAATGCCCGGCTGGCCTGGCTCAAATTTGAAAACAAATTCACTGATGTGAAGAGCCTTTCCCTTGATGGCTATGTCTACCTGATTGACAATGACACAATCATCAAATTCGGAGGAGGACGACGCCAAACCTTTAATCTTGATATTATTGAGCCACCACTGGCCAATCCAAACAAAATCATTGCCACCAAGGATGTGGATCTGCTCTATGTCTTGGAATCTGACAAAAACCGTATTGTCGTCTTTGACAAAGACGGACGCTTCCTCACCCAATATATGAGTGATCAGTTCACCAATCTAATTGACATTGACATCAACGAATTCAACAAAAAAGTCTATGTCTTGAACGGACAAACAGTCTATCAAATTGACATGTATCAAGAGAAGTAAGGAAGAATAAGGGAAGAAAGAGAAAAAAGAATAGAAAGAAAAGGAAAGAAGAAAGAATAAACAAAGAAAGAAGAAAAAGAAAAGAATAAAAAAATAGTGTCTATCAAATTACTCTGATAGACACTTTTTATAAAGCTGGATTTTATATCCTGCAAACTTTGAAACGAATTGTTTTCCATCCATTGGTAGATGCAAACCAATTTGAATGTCCAGACTCCGTATTATCCGGATAGCCAGAATTGATTGTCTTGTAGAAATCGGCAGCCACCTGCAAGCAAGCATTGCCATTGATCCGAACTTCCATTTCCACAACATAACTGCAATTATCTTGCTTTGCATACTTTCCCTGAGTGTTAAACCACCAATGACTCACTCTGTCAGGTTTTAGTCCAACAAAGATCTTCAAACTATTGGCTTGCTGATTGTAAACAGAATTATCCAAAGGTTCAAAAATATTGTCTTGATACCAACGGGAGAATAAACCGCCTTCACTCGTTTCCAAACGTCTTTGAGGCGTTGCTCCATATTCATCTACCAAGCAAGCAAGCACTTTCTCCTGATGATCAGCAGAAATTTCTATCAATTTAGCTGACAATGGTCTGATTTCAATCCAACTTGTAGAATCCAATGGAAGATTGGGGTCACTCATGACTGCATGAAGCCAGGGCTGGATTGCCTGATATTCAGAATCATTCAGTCTTGTTGTTTCATTTTTTTGCCAGATTGGGCAATCCAATGGCACAAAAATAGAGTCTGCTAATGGTAGAATTTTTGATTTTGGTCCGGATATGTCTTCCGCACAACTATTCAGAAGAATAGTACCGCAGAGCAACAAACCAAAAAACAGTTTACAGAAAATACTGGATTTCATTTTAATCCCTTTCTTATTGTAAAAAACTAATTATTTTTATATTTACCATCTTAATATCATATAACGACAATTTTGTCAACCAGATCGATACGCCATAAATCCATAACAGATTTTAAAGCAAATAAAAAAGCCAACCCGTGAGCTGACTCTTAAATCAATCAAGCTGATTTTTCTACTTTTGGTTCTGATTCTTTTTCTCCTTCTTTTCCTTCTTCTATTTTTTCTAAATCTTTTAAATAGAATTCAGCTAAAGCAGAAGAAAGTCCAAACCAACTTCTGTTGCAAAGATCACCGTCGCCACAGGCCCCAGAGTGTCTATCAGATCCCCAAAGGCATTTTCCAATATTCTCTATCAGAAAATGCGAAACTTCTATTGCCTGTTTCTTGTCCGCAATCACATACTTGTAATTTATCGCACCATAGCCAGAAGACGAGCACTTTGAGCCATCCATTTTGTAATGCTCGGGTAAAGTCCTACCCTTAAGTGGAAACCACAGTTTACATTGTGAACAATATCCAACCCTTCCAATATCAAGAGTTTCCATTTTTACTTTCCTCAAATTTGAAACAACTATTTAAATTATCTACATTATTATCAAATCTTTAGGAAAAGTCAACTAGTCAACTGATTGAAAATAATCACAATGACCTTCCGGAGAGATTTCTCCGTTGGCCTCCAAAATTTCTTCAAAACTCTTGTCTGCAATATCGGCACACACATTTTTTCCATTCTTACTGCGGAAACTGGTACAATGTTGACATTGTTTTTCCTCATTGCCGTATTCGGAAGTATAGTTGGAATCAAGATCTCGATCTGACATATTTTTATTTTTATGAATCAATTTATCAATTTATTTGATATGTATTAATGTTTTTATATATCTACAAGATATCAAAAAACACTGGAGATTGTCCAGTGTTTTTTGATTAAGATCAAAGATTGTTAATCTATATAGAATTATCAATCAAGATGATACTTTAAATTATTTCAAAGTTACCTTGGCGCCAGCCTCTTCCAATTCAGCCTTAATCTTTTCAGCCTCTTCTTTCTTCACGGCTTCCTTCAAGATCTTTGGAGCTCCGTCCACCAAATCCTTGGCTTCCTTCAATCCCAATTCAGTGTAGTTGCGAACAACTTTGATCACTGCGATCTTTTTAGCACCTCCGTCAGTGATTTCAATATCGAAATCAGTCTTTTCTTCGGCAACTTCTCCGGCTTCAGCAGCTGGACCAGCCATCATCATTGCTGGAGCGGCAGCAGAAACGCCGAATTTCTTTTCCAAGACTTTCACCAATTCAGCCAAGTCCAAAACGGACAATTGCTCAATGGTTTCAACCAAGGACTTGAATTTAGCAGGAACTTCCACTGCTTCTGTCTCCTCAGCGGGAGTACTCATTTGTTCTTCAGTCATACTTTTAAATTAATTACTTATTTATTTTATTAATTACTTTTATTAACTATTCTTTTAATTACTTCTTCTCACTGATTGCTTTCAAGACTTGAACCAATCCGCGAAGATTGCCAGCCAAAACATTGACGAATCCGGAAACTGGAGCATTGATTGTACCAACCAATCTGGCATACAACTCTTGCTTGCTTGGCAACTTGGCCAACTCTCTCACTTCTGCCGGTTCAATGAACTTACCGTCCATCACACCGCCAACAAATTCAACCTTGTTTTCATGAGTCTTGATAAACTTACTCAAAGTCTTGGCAGGAGAAACTTCATCTCCATATCCAAAGACGACTGCGATCTGTCCATCAAAGTCATCAACCTTCACTTCCTGACCCTTTTCTTGTAAAGCCATACTCAACAAAGTCTTTTTGGCAACGTAATATTCATTATTCTCTTTGCGCAATTCATTACGCAATTCTTCTGCCTCTTGTACTGTTAATGCAGTAAAACTGGCAAAGACCATTGATTTGGACTTGTCAATCTTGGCATATAGATCCCGAAGGATTTCTTGCTTTTGTAATTTTGTTTTTGCCATATAATATATAATTGATTAATAAACAAAAAACTGTGATCAAGTCACAGCAATCAAAGTTAATCTCATTGTCCAAATAGGACAAGGAAGTTATTTGCCTCGGCAGGGCTTATTGTTGCCTGCTGTCTGTGACTATTTATTTGTATCCTCATCTTAACAGAAATAAAGAATCTGTCAAGACTGTTAAAATAAAGACAAAATCAAACTTGCTAATCAGCATGATTTCATTCTAAATTTCTCCAATATTTTACTAATATTAAATAATACTACAATCCAAACTTCTTGATCATCTCATCAAGCTCTTCATTACTGCCAAATTCCACAATAATCTTTCCCCCACCCTTTTGATTCCGGATCATTTTAGTCTTGGTGGAGAAGAATTTTTGAAAACTATCCATTCTTTGATCGTCATATTTGTCTTTACGGATTCGGCCCTCCTTGGTTCCACCAGTAGCTCGGGCATGCTCCCAAGCAGAATCTTCAGCCAATTCCCCTCTGATTATTTTACCAAACATGTCCTGCTGTTCTTTTTCTGTACGCAAAGCAATAATCGCTAAACCCTGGCCGGCAGAAATCTTTTCCTCAATCAAAGCCTTCTGAATATTTTCCGGCAAAGCTAATAGTCGAATGGTATTACTGATCACTGGCCTGGACTTACCTAGACGCTCACTCAATTCTTGTTTGGTGATTTGAAATTTATCCAAAATTTCCTGATATGCCTTGGCCAATTCAATCGGATTGAGATTTTCTCTTTGGATATTTTCAATCAAAGACATTTCCAGTTTTTGTTTCTCAGTTGTCTTCTTGATGAAAATCGGCACCTTCTTCAAGCCGGCCATCTTGGCAGCGCGCAAACGACGTTCACCGGCAATCAATTCATATTGACCATCTTTCTCCATTACAACCAAGGGCTGGATAATGCCGTGCAGTTTAATCGAATCAGCCAGACTATCCAATGGCTCAGCTTCAAAATTCTTTCTCGGTTGTCCCGGGTTGGCCTTAATCAAATCAATCGGCACTTCCAATGCGCCGGACGGAGCAGCTTCAAACTGATTGCCATGATTGGAAGCAACAGCATTTTTGTCTTTTTGTGGGATCAAGGATCCGAGTCCTCTTCCTAGTCCGCTGGGCATATGATTGTAAATTATGAATTATCGATATAACAATGATTGATTAATTACCTAGATTAATTACTTCCAATGCTAATTTGGCATAGGCACGACCACCCTTGGAAGTTGGGTCATAGTGCAAGATGGAACGTCCGTAACTGGGCGACTCTGCCAGACGCACACTGCGTGGGATAATACTGCGGAAAATCCGATTGGGAAAATATTGGTATAGTTCATTCATCACTGCACCGGAAAGACTATTACGTTTGTCATACATTGTAATCACCGCGCCCATGATATTCAGTTCCGGCTTGAGATGATTCTGTACCAAAGCAATGGTGCTCAATAATTGACTCAATCCTTCCAAGGCATAGTATTCACTTTGCACCGGAATCAGGACATCATCGGCAGCCACCAAACTGTTCACCGTCAGCAAACCAAGTGAAGGCGGCCCATCAATGATGATGTAGTCATACTCATCACGTACTTCTGACAATACATTGGATAAACGAAATTCCCGATTCTCCATATCCACAAGTTCAATTCCTGCCCCGGCTAAAGCAGCTGTGGATGGCGCGACTTTAAAACGATCCTGAACAGTGTGTTTAATCACTTCAAAGATTTTCTTTTGACCAATCAAGGCTTCATAGATGCCGTGTTCCAGCTTATTATAATCAATGCCCATACCAGAAGTGGCATTGGCTTGCGGATCAATATCCACGAGCAAAACATGCTTACCAGAATCAGCCAAATATGCGGCTAAATTCACGGCAGTGGTTGTTTTACCCACACCTCCTTTTTGGTTAACAATTGAAATAATTCTTCCCATAGCCTTACAGCAAAATCAACAGGCAATTCAACTGCCTGTGGAATATTCACACTTTTAATCAATGCTGTTATTATACCAGTAAATAATGGCTTTGACAATTTTCTTTTTTTACCTTATATTATATTTATAATATTCCACAATCTTTGCCCGAGTGGCGGAATTGGTAGACGCGCAGGTTTCAAAAACCTGTTCTGGCAACAGAGTGAGGGTTCGATTCCCTCCTTGGGCACACATAAAAATACAGCTGATTATTAACCAGCTGTATTTTTATTTCCTCAAACTAAACTCACAACCACAATAATTCTGTCGGTAAAAACCAAACTCCTTAGTCAGTTCTACGGAATGTTGGTAACCACCGCCCTGTTTCCAATCTTGATCAAGAAAGATGAGATGATATTTTTCGGCAAGTTCTTTTCCAAGTCTATTAATTAACTCCACATCTTTGTGTGGACTGATACTGAGTGTTGCCGCAAAGGCGTCAAAACCAAGCTCTTGAGCTTTCTTGGCCGTTTGCTCTAAACGATATTGAAAACAAATTTCACATCGTTCACCGCCCTCTTGGTCAAGCTCATGGCCTTTGACCAATTCTCTCCAAGCTTGGTGATCATATTCTCCTTCAATCACCGGAAGCTGATATATCTCAGCCAATTTTTTGGCTTCAACCAAACGTTTGTCTTTTTCTTCAATTGAAAATATATTCGGGTTAAAATAAAACAAAGAAACATTATATTCCTTTTTTAATTCATCGGCCACATGTGCGCCACAAGGTGCGCAACAAAGATGTAATAATACCTTTTTCATAGTCAAATAAAATAATCAAAACAATAATAATTACAAATACTTTCTACCCTTTAAATCTTCCGGTAAATAATCTTGCTCTTCTTCATAGTTATGATCCGGACTATATTGATAGTCTTTCCCATAATTCAAGTCTTTCATTAATTGCGTTGGCGCATTGCGTAAATGTAAGGGGACACCCTGACTACTGGTTTGACTGGCGTCATAGGCGGCCTTGTTGTAGGCGGTATAGAGTTGATTTGATTTTTGACATTTTGCCATATAGACCACAGCCTGGGCAAGCGCCAGTTTGCATTCTGGCATACCGATGAAACGGCAGGCCTCAAAAGCAGCCACGGCCTGTTCCAAGGCTCTGGAATTGGCCAAACCAATATCCTCAGAGGCAAATCGTACCAACCGACGAGCGATGTAGATGGCATCTTCACCAGCCTCCAGCATTCTTGCTAGCCAATATAAAGAAGCATCAGCATCAGAACCACGCATTGATTTGTGCAAAGCAGAGATCAGATTATAGTGTTGCTCACCGTCTTTGTCATAGATCAGGTTTACTTTTTGTGTCGCAGTGATAATCACCTCCTGAGTAATTTCTTTACTCAACATGGCGGCTGATTCCAAAATATTCAAAGCTGTGCGCGCATCGCCATTACTCAAGTTGGCCAAGAAATTAATCGCTTCATCAGCCATGGTCAGATTCAAATTTCCCAATCCTCGCTCTTGATCAGTAATCGCCCGCTTAATCACTTCGATCAAAGCTTCCTTGCTCAATGACTGTAAAACCAAGACACGGCAACGGGACAACAAGGCACCGCGAATCTGGAAACTAGGATTTTCCGTGGTGGCACCAATCAAAATAATCGTACCATTTTCAATATGAGGTAAGAGGGCATCTTGTTGGGCCTTGTTCCAGCGATGAATCTCATCAACAAACAAAATTGTTTGTTGATCCATCATTTTATTACTCCTCGCCTTGTCAATCACATTACGCAAATCACGCACCCCCTCGGTCACGGCAGAGAAGCGGATAAAGTCAGCTTTGAGCTTTTCAGCAATAATCAAAGCCAAGGTGGTTTTACCCGTGCCCGGTGGTCCCCAAAAAATCAAAGAAGGCAGAGCATTATTCTCAATCGCCTGTCGCAAAAGCTGACCAGAAGCGATAATTTCGCTCTGGCCCATAAACTCGTCAAAGTCTTTCGGTCGAATTCTGTCCGCCAAGGGAGATTGATTAGCCATAGTATTTAAGTTTAATATGTGCTCACACTTTAGGCTGATTCAAGTTAATTGTCAATAATTTTAATCAATTTAGTTCGACTGGCAATGCCATTCAAAATCTTTACATTTTCTTTGACTTGATCAAATTCTTTAGCCAAGAGTTTGATCAATTCCGCATTGGCCTTGCCTTTTTCTGGCACAGCCTTAAGATTGATGCGCAAAACTTCATCTTGATATTTCACGATTTCCGATTTTCCGGATTGAGGAAAAACTTTGACTGAGAGATATAGCTCTCCCTTACTGTGTAATTTTTGTTTTAATTCTTCTAGCATCAAATTGAAATAACAAATTATTATTACTTATTTTACTATTATTTACTTTCTTTCTTGGCCGCCTGATCCATAATTACAATCACATTTTGGTGATTTTGCAAGACAGAGGCTGGCACTTCTTCTGTCACTGGTCCATTCATAGCTCTATCTATTGCGTCTTGCTTGTGTTCTCCGTTGGCCAACAGAATAATTTGTTTGGCATTCATCATGGTTTTAATCCCCATGGTCAGCGCTTGTTTTGGTGTTTCAGTTTGCTCAATCATGTGCGCCTGATTATCTCTACGCGTAGAATCCGAGAGGTCGGCAAGGTGAGTCATTGATTCAAAGCTGGTGCCTGGTTCGCAAAATCCCAAATGACCATTACTGCCAATGCCGAGAATCAACAAATCAATCCCACCAACCCGCTCAATCTCTTTTTCAAAAGAAGCACACTCTACCTCCGGATTACCGGCCTTACCATTCAAAATATGGACATTACTTGACTTGATATCCACATGAACAAAAAGATTGCCATACATATATGAATAATAGCTGTCCTGATCATCAGGACCAAGACCAACATATTCATCAAGATTAAAAGTTCTTACCTTGGCAAAACTGATTTTTTTGGTTTGGCAGGCATTAATCAATCGTTCATACATGCCGAGTGGAGTTTGACCGGTTGGAAAGCCAAGCACGGAATCCGGCTTGTTTTTTACTTGCTCAATCACCAATTCCGCTGCCTTGACTGACAATTCTTGATAGTTTTTGACAATGATAGTTTTCATATAATTACAGTTATTTTCTCTGATTTAATTCTACCATACCAAAAAAACTATTGCCAAACAGGCTGTGGACAAGATATACTGAAGACATGCAAAAACTTCAATTGCAAAACAACACCAAGGCTTTGGTGATTGTCGCTCATCCTGACGATGAAACCATTTGGATGGGTGGCACAATCATGAAGCATCAAAAGATTGACTGGACAATCTTTTCTTTGTGCCGTTCCAGTGATTTGGATCGCGCGCCCAAATTCAAAAAGGTTTGTACACATTTGAATAGCAGGGCGATTATTACTGACTTAGACGATGAAGATAGTATTTCTTTTGCTCAAAGTCTAAAGGATATTAAGCAGATTATCAGTCAGGAAATTGGCAAACAAGAGTTTGACTATATCTTTACCCACGGAATTAACGGAGAATATGGTCATCCTCGTCACATTGGTACACATACTGTTGTCAAACAATTAATTCAACAAAAAAAACTGCTCTGTCATTTTGCATTTTTCTTTAACTATTGTAAGATAAGCAAGAAGGAGTTTGCGCAATTACGAATCAAAGCTGACACACAATACTCAATTAAATTAAGTAAACAAGAATATCAAGCAAAAAGAAACATCATGTCTGAAATCTATGGATTTAATCCAAATGGCATTGATACCAACTATTGTACCAAAGAGGAGGGATTTAAAAAAATAAAAGGCAATCTATGAAAATCGCAGTACTCCATGCTTACCCTGTCGAACCAGATGGATTAAGCATTCAAGGAAATCTACTATACAAAGGATTAAAAGAACTTGGCAAAGAACTTGATGTTGAAGTCATGCCCAGTCACTATACTCCGAGTTTTCAAAAACAATGGGTTCTGGAGGCTTGGAAACCTGATATCACAGTCGGAATCGGTTCTTGGGCATATACTCCGGAAATTATTCTAGCACCGCAACGCAAAGGAGCAATCGCCATTCCTTGGTTTGTAGCCAATGGTTGGATTGCCAACTATCATCAAGAATTAAGCAATTTGCCATTAGCTTTCACAACCAGCGAATGGGTCAAAGACGTTTTCAAGAGAGATGGCGTGGATACAACCAACTATCATGCTCTGCCCATCGGCTATGATCCGAATGAAATCAGACCAATCCCCCAATCTGACCCAAGTATTCAGAGATTAAGAGCCATGCTTGGCGTCCAACCTCATGACAAAATGATTTTGACTGTTGGTGGAGATGTTACCAGTAAAGGAGCTCAAGAAATGATTCGCGCTTTAGCCGAAGTGGACAAGGAATTCAAAGAATGGAAATATGTTTGCAAAGCATCGGATAGTGATTGCGCGGAAGCTCATCACCAAGAAGAAGAACGCTTAATTGAAGAACTGGGCCTTGAGCCTGGTAAATTTGTTTACCTTTCCGGCATGTATTCTCATGATTTCATGTCCCAATTACTTTCCGCTTGTGATATCTACGCTGCCCCGAGTCGTCTGGAAGGCTTTGGCATGATCCAGATGGAAGCCGGTGCCTGTGGAAAACCTTGCGTCTCAATTAATATCGGGGGTCCGGTTGATACCATTATTCATGGTAAAACAGGTTTCTTGGCAGAAGTAAGTGAAGAAGTAAAACTCAAAGAAGAATGGGCATATGAAGGTATGGGCTTTGACGCTGATCATAAAATCGTCTTTGACCCGCCAAAAACTTTTGCTTACCGCGCCAGTGTGCCTGATTTGGCAAAATACACTAAAATGTTGTTGACTGACGAAAAGTTAAGAGAAGAAATGGGCAAACAAGCTTTCTACCATGTCCGCAGTAATTATCATTATCATGACATTGCCAGACGTTGTATGAAAATGATCAGAGAGAATATTGTGTTGAAGTAAAAACAACAAGATAGAAAATAGCAAAAAAGACGCCAAATGAAATGCGTCTTTTTTGTATATTAATCTGTTTTATTATCATTAAATACCGCAGGCATAGCTACCAAAGCATCCAGACGCTGTCCACGGATTCAAATTAGCACCACTAGTTGTTTCTGGACACCACACAGCACAAGTACCATTTTTGACGGCACAAACTCTGGTTGTACCAACAGGATCTCCAGCACAAGTACCAGTACCACTGCATGAACCACTGCTAGAATTACATCCGGAAGTATTACCATCCAAACTAATACCACCTGACGATATAATCGTCAAGGGATTGCTAGATGTTGTCCAGGGGTTAGTTGGTGTATTCTGAGTAGCACAATAACAAGGATTGCCTTCAGAACAATATTGTTCAACGGAACAAGTTTTTCCTCCGCAATTTTGCATAGTACATTGATAGAGGTCAGAGGCAATCAAATCAATACTTGTCGAATTTTTACCACTATACGGATAATCGGATTCAGTGGTAATACTAGAACAAACCTTATTACCGCATTTCCCGGATAATATTGGTTTTCCGTCCTCATCACAAGGTACGTGTCTACAGACATCACTCATTGTTATGCTAAATGCTCCGTGGTTTGCAAAATGCCATGAAGTATTGGAATCAACCTTAATTGTCAAAGGAGAAAGATAGCTGAACCCACTAAGATATTCTTGCTTGTTGGTAAACCCGTCATCATCAGAATCATCCCCGGCCCATCGTCCATTCTCACCAATCAAAGGTTCTAGCCCGTCATATGCAACTATTTCGTAAACATAGAATTTACTGCCGATTTCAAGATTATCAGCAAAGGTTGCAAAAACACTACCTTTTAATTCTCCGTCAACAATCATCAATGACTTGTTGATATAATCTTTGTTCTGCAGACTAATGGTACCGACCGATGTGCCGATTGGATTTGCAACAATAGAAGAAGAGGCACCGGTAATCTCTTCCCAGCCGGTTGTATCAAACTCACAAGGTCCAACCTCACCATCGCTTGTGGCGCATTTCCAGGTAAATTTCTTTGTATTTGGATCATAGACAGCGTTAAACACTTCTCCTGGATTACAGAGAGTAAAACCGTTAGGAGATAATTCGTTTCCCTTTTCAATTGCTTCAATAGATTTTGTGGCATCTTCTTCATTCCATTTGGCATTTTGCAGAATGGTTAAGAGGTAAAGACGTTCCATTAATGTTAAACTGCTAATCGATCTCCCTGACAAACTCCCGCATTTTGCTTTTCCGCCATATTCTCCACCAGAGCAATTAAGGGTGCGTGGTTGTTCTCCAACAAAGATTGGAGGACAAGAACATGTCCATGTCCAAGCAAATAATCCGGCATTACTTGGATCATTATAATCCTTTGCAGCAAAATCATATCTGCCACTACCACGAGACTGCTCATCTTTAATCATTTCTTCTCTGATTTTTTCCCTGTATCTTGAAAGCAATCCGCTCTTGAATGATCCGCCTTCTCCGCAAAGTTTTGCTTTTTCAGTCTCGGTTAATTGTGCGGCCTCTTCCTTGGTTAATTTCTTAGAAAGAGTACCACACTTACACTTTGAGAGTGAATTAGGATCAGTAAATCCGGTTAAATCATCATTTGGATCACTTGGATCATTGGGATAAATACCAGAGTCAATTACGACGCCTGACGGATCAACAAGCTGACTTCCTCCTGGTTGTTGTGCACTCGGTTGACCATTGACGCAAGTAAACATTGCACAATAGTTTGCCCTGGAAATTCCTCTGGCAGTTTTCGCAATAATCTGAAAATTGCCATTGACAGGGATATTTGAGTTGGAAAATGGATTATATCCCGGCAATTCATTTTTGTGACCATCTTTGTCAAAATCAGTTCCCGGATAGAGTTTTTCAAAACTAACCACATCTTGATAGTTTTTCAAGTGAAAAGAAGAATAGGTGGAATTATTAGGAGAATAATTATAGACAACTTCTCCATTACCATCAGCGATTAATAACAATGTATTCATGAAGTTTCTATTTTTGTTGTTCACAGTAGCCTGTTGATTTGCAACAAATCCGGAAGTTGAAGCTGTGGTTGAAGCAGAAACACTACTACTGCTTTGGACCAAAGTTCCGGAATTATTATAATGTTGTACGATTGACTTTGGTTGAGCTTCATCACAGGACCCGGACTGGCATTTGTAAATCTTTCCGGTAATTTTACTTCGACAAGACCAAGCAACACCGCAAACCTTCACTGTTTTTATCTTCCTGATTGGAAAACTAATCATTCCCGGAGTGGATTCAGTCGGAAAAGTCCAAGTGGCAGGATCTTCTTCATATTCATATTTGACTTGGATTGATTCAGAGCTTTTTTCATACTGATCGCCAACACAAGGATCACCAACAATACTAATATTTCCCCCGCTCTCCTTTATTTCCAACCCCGGCTTGGCACAAGGATTTTCTTCATCATTTTCCCCTCCGGTCGCAGGACTTCCCCAACCGCAATCAACTGCTTCTTCATATGAAGAATCTTTGTCAGAGCACTTCCAAGAAAGACGCATTCCACCTTCGCCGTCAACTATTTTCAAATCAGTCGCCTTTCCTTTTGCGCATAATCCGCTACTATTTCCATATTTTAACAAGAAAGCGGCCTTTTCAGCCTCTGTCTTTGGTGGCCAGTCATTCCCGATTGTAAAAAATTCTCCACAAGTAACAGAAGGGATGCGTTGAGCAAAACAATCTTCGCATTTTGTCTGACCATCAACACGAGCACAACACTTCCATCTCCAAGACAGCTTGTCAGCTTCATATGGTCCGGCATATCCTGTTTTTGTATCGCCATCCCAAGGCATTGAAACTGGAAAAATTTTTGTATAGGAATTGTGTCCGTCAATAATTTTCTTTTGAACAAGCTCTGGCCACCCAGAGTGTAAAGGATGCTGATTAAAGCTCACTATATATGATTGTTCACCACACCAATTCCCGGTCGAATCACCCGCTTTATTTGGTGCGTCCCCGGAATAAAAATCATTATTATCCTCCATGGCTCTTCCATTAAACCTTCCACAGAGACCTTCTACAGCAGAAACTTCATCACCCTTCACAACACTTGCCGTATTTCCGCTGGTGGCCACTCCGCTATCCGAAGCTTTATTTACAGAATAAATACCTTCTGATGCGCAAGTTGTCACAGTTCCAAATCCGCAATTCCAAGTCTGACCGCCATCAATTCCCGTGACTGTTTTAACCGGATATGCCAATCCGTTATATGAACATTGTCCCGGAGCAATACCGCATTGGTGTCCGGCAGTCTCAGCACTGACTTTGGTCGCAACCAAAGATGAAAATAGTAAAAAAACAGCAAGACTGAAAACCATCAGTATGCCGATTTTAAGTTTTAGAAAATTCATAAGCATATTTATTTTATTACTTATTTTTAAAATCAATTAAGATATAGCAATCACCAATTATCTCTGGTGACTACCTATATATAATTAATATAATTAAATTGTTAATTAAATTGTAAATTCAGACCAAAAATCCGTTGATTAATGATCAAGATTTATCATATCTTAATTATAGCAGATATTTAAAAAACAAAAAACTCCACATTTATATACTTATACACAGGGCATCAATATATAAAGTGGAGTCCTTTGTTAAAAACTACTTCCTCTTTTTAGCAGCTTTCTTCTTAGGAGCAGCCTTTTTCTTAGGTGCAGCTTTCTTTACAACTTTCTTAGCTACTTTCTTTACAACTTTCTTAGCTACTTTCTTAGCTACTTTCTTAGCTACTTTCTTAGCTACTTTCTTTACAGCTTTTTTAGCAACTTTCTTAGGAGCTACTTTTTTAGCTACTTTCCTTTTTGTTGTTTTTTTCTTAGTTGGCATAATAACACCTCCTTTACTATTTGCGATATTGATCGCGAATGTTGTTGTCGCCTTGACTCTCATCAAAACAACGTACAATTATTTTTTAAAAAAGTTTTGTGAAATATTTTTCAAAATATTTTTGTAAAAAATTTTTTCAAAACTTTCTATTTACATTTTACATCAAAAAAAAAATTAATACAATATTTTTTTTGCAAATTTTTTTCAAAAAATATTTTTACTATTTTTTTCAAAAAAAGAATCTGCATTCAGATCCTTTTTTGAAAAATATTTTCAGTAATTTTTTTCTCTATCACTAGTAGTCAAAGTGAAAAACTTTTTTCTGACGGACACACTCGTAAGCATAGAGGTAGGTTCCGGCAGACCAAGCTTGATATGGCTCGCCCTTTGGTTCGCCAGTTTTTCCGTCCAGCCACTCGTTGAATTCATGGCCATCAAGTTGCTTCAAATTAGCCTTGGCCAACTTTTGCAATTCACTTTCCGCCTTTTTGAATTGCTTCATTTTGACTAGGGCGACGATATAAAAACCTCCAATATAAGGCCAGATACCAGCATTGAGATAATGATCTGGTTCGCGCGCATCGCATTGCGAGAAGTAAGATTTCCATTCTTTGTCTCCTGGTTTGATTGATGGCCAAATTGTCTTGCAAGGATATGGTTTGTTAACCTTGACACGTTCAATATATTTCATAATACTCGCACTGATCTTGGGCGTGGCCAATCCGGTGATCACGGCCAAGAGGTTTCCAAGACTGTCAAACCATTCTTCATGCTCGCGATCAGTGTCATGATTCTTCCAACCCCAGGGATAGTAGTAGCCGAGTTTTTTGTCATACAAAGAAATATATTTTTCTTTTTCTCCGTTGATAATTTTTTTCAAATTCAATGCTTGTTCATCTTTTCCAAAAAGTTTTAAACAGGCATAGTACAAAGATTGGGTGTTGATACAGTAACCATACTTGTGTGGAAAAGCATCTTGCCAATCCATGGTTGGCTGTTGTGCCAAGACTCCAACTTCATCCGGATCTTGATATGAGAGCCAGACGAAACCAAGCGCAATTTTTTGTTTGTACTTTTTGTACAAAGACTTGTCATGAAAATCCAAAATATAATTCAAAGTACCAATGATGTACCAGAGGGTAGAGTCAATACTATTGTAGGTGACATCTGACCGTCGATCTGTGTTGTAAGAGCCAACACAATTCGGAATTTGACCAAGACGACTCTGCTCTTTTCCCAGAGTGATAATGCTGTGCTTAATCGTATTTTTGAATTTTTCGCCCAAAAATACAGCTCCCAGACTGGTAATCATGCTGTCGCGTGACCAAACAGCTTCATATCCCCCCTTTAATCCTGAAGCATAGAAACCTTCCGGACGGGAGCAATGTTCCAAAACCTCCACGGCTTTGGCATAGGCTTTTTCAGTAATCATATGGTTGAATTAATTATGAACGATTAAAAATATCATTGATGGCCAAGCGAGCCAAGAGGTAAGAAATAGTAGACTCGGCACCCTGGTTAAAGTTGATTGAGTTGCGCCCCAGACCGTCATAGCAACCACCGGTCGCTTCGTCATACATCATCTGACGAAGATGGTTCCGACCCAAGAACCAAGTGAAGGCATCATGCGCCTGCTGTGCATAACTTTTCTTTTTTGTAATCGCATAGGCTGTGGATAAAGCTTCAGTTGCCGAAGCGGCATCTTCCGGCTGTTGATCAAAATAAGCACGCTTACCATTGCGGAAATACCAACCATCCTGTCCAATTGCATTATAGCATTCTTTGTCAAAAGCGACACTAGACAACCAATTTATTGACTCTTCTGCAATCTCCAAATATTGTTTGTCCTTCAAGACTTGGTATGCCAAGAACAAGCTCTGCGGAATCTTGTAGTTGGAATAGGTGAGATGGTCATCAAACCACATCCAAGTTTTTTCATTTGGCAAAGTCTTTTCTTTGTAACGCTCAATCAACTTGTCAGCTAAGTTTTTAATATGTAAATCCATTTCTGTCAGTTTTTCATCAGCTTTGATTTCTTGATAATATTTACGTGCCTGGCAAAAACCGATTAAAGCAAAGGCGATTGCCCTGGAAAAACTTAATTCCGCTGCAAAGACTTGTGACTTCTCAAACAACGCCACTCCTCTATTAATCGTTTCCGGTTTTAACTTACTGGACATTAAAACACCGAGAGCCCAAATTGCTCGCCCAAAAGAATCCTGACTTTCTGACGGCTCATCATTGATCGTGCGGTTGTAATTAATAAAATCATTGAAACGTCCATCCGGCTTTTGAGAAAACTCAAGATATTTCAAATATTTTTCAATCATCATTAACAACGAACCACTCTTGTGGAGTTCATAATAATTGGCACAACCAATCAAGGCACGAGCATTGTCATCAAGACAATAGCCGGAATGTTTTTCCGGTTTGGTGTGGACTGCGAACTGAATCATGCCAAAATCATCTGTCAGTCGGCGGACGTGCGACAAATCAATTCTTGGCAATTTGTCAGGATCTTGCGGAATAATTTTGGCAAATTGATTAAAACTCTTAAAATAGGAAAGCGCAACATTTTGCCAGGTCATGTGACGAGAATAATAGTAAGCGTCTTTTTGCATTTCTTTCGCCATTTGCGGATCATCTAAAATTGAGAGAACGGCATTCTTAATCTCCTCTGAATTGGCAAAGCCAACTAAAATTCCCCTGTTTTTTTCAATCACGTCTTTGGCATATTGACTCTTGGTCACCACAATCGGACAAGCGCAAGACAGGGCGTCAGAGACTGTGCCGGAAACTGCTTGTTGAGGGTTTAAAGTTGGGGAGATATAAATATTGGTTGCTTGCAAAAATTGAACCTTCTCTGCCAAGGTCATATATTTATTATAGAACTTGACATGATCTTCCAGCTTTAATTTCTTGACCAGACGCACCAGACTATTGCGATATTTCTCTCCTTCATGACGAACGACATTGGGATGAGTTACTCCCAAAACCAAATAGAGTACATCGGGGTATTTAGCCACGACTTCCGGCATGGCCTGAATCGCATATTCAATCCCTTTGTCCTGACTCAATAATCCAAAACTGGACAAAACAATCCTGCCCTGTAAATTCAAATTTTTCTTGGCGCGGGATTTAGAAGGATATGGAACATTTTGCACGCCGTGTGGAATTACAAAAATCGGTGTCTGTTTGTTAATCTTGTAAGTGCTTTGCAACATGCGCTTGGTCGTCTTGGTCATGACCACGACGCCATCAACTTTGGAAATGATGTCTTGAGTGATTTTTTTCAAATCAGGACGGGGACGAGGCAAGATGGTGTGGAAGGTAATCACCTTTGGCTTTTTGATCTTTTCCAAAAAAGGAATCACATAGTTTCCCCAGTCTCCGCCAAACAAACCATATTCATGCTGGATATTCACCAACTTGATTTCCGCAGACTTGTTAATCTCATCAGCCTTGGACAGGTAATCATTAATATCCTGATCATTGATTTGCCACTGTACTTTTTGTTGATAGTTATACAAAGACGTACCATTGACGTTCATCGCCATGATTTTTGATTTTACTTCCGGATTAAACTCACGATCAATCGCCGTGGTTAAATCGTAGGTAAAGGTGGCAATTCCGCAACCGCGCGGTGGGAAACTGCTCACATAGAGAATATATGGTGGTTTGGGATTGGGCATATTATCGTTTTCCGCTTGGTTTGTTTCGTTTTAATTCTTGAATTAATTCTTCCAAATTCACACTGGCAACACAAATCTTGCTGTCAGCCGCGCCATAGTAAATATAGAGATCTTCTCCAAAATGCGCCGTACCGGTTGGGAAAACAATATCATTCACATGTCCGGTCACTTCATAATCTTTTTCAGGTTCAAACAGGGGATAGGGAAGACGTCCAATCACCTTTTGGGGATTTTTCAAATTCAACAAGACTGCTCCGGCACGATAGACACGACACTTGTTTGTTTCCTCTGCTGCGTGGTAAATCAAGAGCCAACCATGCTTGGTTTTGATTGGTGGTGCTCCACCACCAATATGACGCTCTTCAAAACCATGCATACCTTCTAATAAAACATACTTGTGCATCTTCCTTAAATAATCTTCCCAAAAATCATTGTAACGCAATTCCCGAAATTCATTAAAGTAAGTAATCTGGATATCAGGTAGAATCCGATGTGTGAGCACGTACTTACCTTTAATTTTTTCCGGAAATAGAATTCCATCTTTTTCCCAGATCAAAATATCACTGCCACCATGCTCGCTATAGAAACTCTGGAAAAATAAATAATCATCTTTCAATTTTTCAGTATTAAACAAAGAGGCGGCATAACGATATTTAATTTTAGGACCGATCAGACCACCGCGCTTCAAGTTCATAATATCTTTGCCATAGGCATAGGCAATCTGCGCATTGTAACCATCATGGGCCACATAGGTCATATAGATTGTATCGCCGATCTTGGTGATCCGTGGATCTTCCATGCCCATTTTTTCATAACCAAAGCGGGGAGAGAACATTGGTTTTTTCCAACGCTTCACAACCTTGGTTGGCCCATCTAACAAAGCATATCCCAAAGTGGTCATATATTGATCACGGCCAAACTTACTGATGGCGCGATAAATCATATGAATGTCATTGCCATCTTGATAGATTGCCGGATTCAAAACAGACTTATTTTCAAACTTGCGAGAAGTAGGTGAGAGGATCACTCCGTGTTTTTTAACTTTAATCATATGAATAATTGCAATTAATAATTAAAATATCAATTAAGACCTCAATTTTTGCTCAATTTTCTCCAATTCCTCTTCCAACCCCTCTAACCTCTCCTTAAAGTTATCCACAACCTGTTTTGGCGCATTGTTGACAAATTCATGATTTCCAAGTTTCTCTTGTAAACTGGAAATTAAATTACGCAAACGATCTTTTTCTTTCTCCAGTCTCCTCTGCTCTTTTTCCGGATCAATTCCACCCAATAGATAGACTTCAATTGATCCGACTTGGATAAAGATCGCCTCAGCCAAAGCCTCCCCTGCTTCTTCAATAGTCAATGCTTCAATTCCGGTTCGCAAGTTTTTCAACAACTCCTCTTGGTTTTTCAACAACTCTAGTTGCTCGTGTGCATAGATCACTGCTTTGACTTTTTGTTTTGGCTCAACTTGGTTTTCACTGCGCGCATTGCGAATCGCCGTAATCACATCTTTGATGATTGCAAATTTTTGCTCAAGATCTTCATTAATCAATTCTTGTTGTGCAGTCGGCCAGGAGCTCACTAATAATAATTTTTCTTCTTCCAAACTCTGCCAGATCTTTTCAGTCACAAAGGGCATGAAAGGATGCCAAAGTTTCAAAATGGTTTTCAAAACATGCATCAAGACTTTGTCCTGTTCCTCAGAACGATCAAACTTACTGGCCTCCAAATACCAATCTGCCAAATCATTCCAAGTAAACTCGCGTAAAATCTCTCCAGCCATAGAAAAATCCGATTTGCCAATCCGCTCATCAACCTCAGCTACCAATCGATTCAATCTGGACAGAATCCAGCTATCAGCCAAAGAAAGCTTCTCCACATCAAAATCATCAGACAGGTTATCAACTTTTCCAAGAATATAGCGGGCAATATTCCAAAGTTTGTTTACAAAATTACGGAAAGTGGCAATTTTTTCTTCATACATGCGAGAATCATTGCCCGGCGTGGTTCCAATCAATAATGACAAACGGACAGCATCAATTCCATATAGTTTTTTCATATCAAGAGGATCAATTCCATTGCCTTTTGACTTACTCATTTTTTTCCCGCTCTTGTCTAAAATCATGCCGTGTAAATATACTTTTTCAAAAGGAATCTCACCAACAGCAAACAGAGACATCATAATCATGCGGGAAACCCACAGGGTGATGATTTCATAGCCGGTTTCCAATAATTGTGTCGGATAGAACTTAGCTAAATCACCGCTCTTTTTTCCATCAACATAATTCTCCAACCAACCGAGAGTGGAAAAAGTCCACATACCAGAAGAAAACCAAGTATCCAAAGTATCCTGATCTTTCACCCACCCCTCACCTTCTGGTGCATCACCAACATGAACAAGCTCTTCTTGCTCTTCATTTTTTTTGTACCAAACCGGAATTTCATGACCAAACCAAATTTGGCGACTAATACACCAATCTCGTAAATTTTTCATCCAATCCAAATATGTTTTGTTGAATCTGCCTGGCAAGAATTCAACTTTCCCCTCTTCTGCAGCCTCAATCGCCGCCTGTTTCAAAGACTTGTTGCCTAAATGTTCAACCGGCTTGTCCACGGCCACAAACCATTGCTTGGAAAGAAGAGGCTCAATCGGTGTATCACAGCGATAGCAGACTGAGAGATTATTTTCAAAATCTTCTTCTTTTTGCAATAGACTATTTCCTGTCAACTTGTCCACAATCATCTGTCTGGCTATCAAAACATTCTTTCCGGAATAATCTCCGAAGCCTGGCTGGATCAAACCGTCTTCGTCAATCACCTTTACTTTTTCCAAATCATTGGCCTGTCCCATTGCCCAATCAACCATGGAATGCGCCGGGGTCACTCCGAGAGCACCAGTGCCAAATTCCATTTCCACATTCCGATCAGCAATCACCTTGATCTTCAAATCAACTCCACAAAAATTAACAGCAAACTCCTTACCAACATATTGTTTGTAGCGCGCATCCTTAGGGTTCACGGCAACCGCAGTATCCCCCAACTTGGTTTCAGGACGAGTTGTGGAAATCGCAAACGGAAAACTTCGGTCATATCGGAAGGTATATAGTTTAGCCTGTTGTTGCTTGTATTCAACTTCATCATCAGCCAAAGTGGAATGACAACGCGGACACCAGTTCACAATTCTCTCCCCGCGATAGATCAATCCAGCCTCATACATTTTGACAAACATTGCCTTGACGTTTTTCTGTCTTTCTTCATCAAGAGTAAAGCTCAATCTGGACCAATCAAGAGATGCTCCCATTTTTTTAATCTGATTCAAAATTGTTTTTTGAGTTGCCAAAGCAAATTCCCAAACACGTTTCAAGAATTCTTCCCGTCCCAAATCATGTCGAGTTTTTCCTTCCATGGCATTCAATCTTTTTTCCACCACGGTTTGCGTGGCAATCGCGGCATGATCCGTACCCGGAATCCACAGAGTCCGAAAACCACGCATCCGATGATATCTTACAAAAAGATCCTCAATCGCCAACATCGCCGCATGGCCAACATGTAATTTGTCCGTAATATTTGGCGGAGGAAGCACAATGCTGTAAGTCGGAGCATCAGCGGGCAAATCTAAATTATCCGGATTAAAATAGCCGGATTTTTCCCAAATGTCATAAATAGGGTCTTCGTGTTTGGAAGGCTCGTAATTTTTCTCTATTTCTTTATTCATATATAGTAAGGATAACAAAAGTGCTATTGTTTGGCAAGAAAAAAACACAAAAAAACACAAAAAAATAATCCAAGACAGAAAAGGGATAATCAAGAAAAATAATCAAGGAAAAAGGAAAGAAAAAGGAAAAAGACTCATCTGAATAGATGAGTCTTTTTACAAAGAATATAAAAAAGATCAAAAGAAGATCAAGGATTAAAGATAAGTCATAAAAAACTGTGTCGAATGTGTCTGCTGAAAATAATTCCGAGGTGCTGTCCTTTTCTGCAAAGGACTGACTTCCCAATGTTCTTCGGGAATTTCAAAGGCCAAACAAATTATTTTCCAAGCCAGACTAAAACTGATTCTAGTCTGAGCAATCGTACGCAAGTTGATGATATCAAACCCTGCAGTTCTTAATACGGCATTTCCATGTCCATAGGAAGCCTCGTACTTTAATTTCGCACGACATTTACTACCTCCGCAAGAAAAGTTCTCCCCAACATTACCGGCCATTTCAAAATATCTACCCCGATCATGCAAAGCAATTGCTGTGGCTTGTTTGCCGCAGATAGAACATTTGGCTGTCGGTCGAATCTTTACCAACCAAGTTGGTAAAAGAATTCTCTTGTTTCTATTAAGCACATCTCTCAAATCAACGCCTATTGGTAATTGATTATCAGAATTTCGGTTGATTGCTCCAGAATAGATACGAAGTAAGTAATCCCGCAAACTGTCATAGTACCGACCATTGTATAGTCGTTCTAATTCAGATGAAATCTGAATTGTGCCCGCAGTCTGCAATTGACTGTTATTCATAGTTTCAACCATTTTAAATCCCCCCAAAAAATTATGTAAAGAACCCAATTTATTTTGCCAAAATCATATCATATTTATTGATTATTGTCAATCAGGCTTGCTGATTTTCAATATTTTTGTTTAATATAACAAAAAACTCGGAATAGTAATATTTCCGGGTTTTTCGATCAATCTATTTAATAACTACAATTGTTAGATATGGACTCAAGATATTTACTCCTTAAATTTATAATAAGTCGCTTTACCCTTGTCTTGTTTGATAATTTTACCCATGGCGATTAGTTTTTTAAAATCCAAATTTCTGGTCGGTTTGGCTCGGCTGGTTAACTGGGCGTAATCTTTGTCGGTTACATAACCCTTAGCTTGAATATAATCAAGAATACTTTTGTGATAATCTTTTAATTCTGTATTGGGCGAAACACTATTTTTATCCAATTCTTTAATCACTCGCAATAACTCATCAATAATACCATCGGTAAAATATTCAAGCCAGGTGGTAAAATCTAAGTCGTCCTTAATATCATAATAATTACCAAACAAACCGACTGATTCAAAATAGCGACTCACATTTTGATTATAATAATTTTCAAAACTAAACAAGTTAAAAGTATTCAAACCCATTTTAGCCAGGATTACTTTAGTGGCTAAACGAGCTGTCCGGCCATTACCGTCAACAAAGGGATGGATCACCACAAATTGTTTATGAAAAATACCAGCCAAGATCAAAGCATCAACTTTGTTTTGATTACTGTTTAAATAATCAAACAATGCCCGCAAAAGATCTTCAACCTCTCCTTGCTCGGGTGGCCAATAGACTGTTTGACGGGTTTTTGGATTATTAACAAAAACCGGTTCTTGTCTGATGTGACCAGCGCGATAATCTTCTATTAAACTATCCGTAATAGTTTTTTGAATTTTTAAAATTAATTCTGTATTAAAAATCGCCTGATCAGCCTTAATTAACTCATTTAACTCAACTAAGGCTTTGCTATAATTTAAAACTTCTTTTTCACTATCACGAATATACTCTGGCCTATTTTTTAAAATTCTTTTGACATCAGTTAAAGGTAAAGGATTGCCCTCAATACTAGTTGAAGAAAAAGCTGAGACTTCCCTGGCTCTTTTTTCTAGCTCAACCAAAATCACATCTGAAAAATTACGATTATTTAAATCGCTAACAATCTCAGCAATTCTCTTAATATTAGCCAAGAGTTTATTTGTTATTTGATAACGGGGGTTAAACATATAGCCTTATTTTAGACGATTGTTAGACGATTGTCAAGTAATTTTTCTAAACTATCCACCGCACATCATGCAAGAATGCCAGTAAATTTACAATACAATCTCTTGTTCCTCCCCGCTCTTCATATCCTTGATCTTGTAAACACCCTTGTCTTTTTCATCTCTGCCCAAGATAATCAAGTAATCAATCCCCTGCTTGTTGGCATATTCCAAAGCCTTGTTCAGCTTTTGCTCTTCCAATCCCAAGATCACATTCTTACCTGCTTGGCGCATTTTTTTGGCCAAGGCCTGAGTTTCTTTGACAAGCTTGCTATCCAAGATTGGTAAATAATATAGTTCAATCTTGCTTTCATTCTTTACCTGCTCCAACATCTCCCAACTCTCCAAGAAAAGTTTTGTGGTTTCATCACCGGGTGCAAAACCAACTGCCGGAAAACTCTTGCTCCCAAATATTTCCGCCAATCCATTGTAGCGACCACCGCCAAACAAAGCCCGGTTGTTTTCCGGATGATTGTCAAACACTTCAAACACAATTCCGTCATAGTAATCAAAACCACGAATCACGTTTGGCTTGAATTCAACCCAATTTCCATATCCCAATTCTTTCAACTTTTCAATCACTGATTTTAATTCCTGCACACCAGGATTGTCAGCCAAGTCAGGTAGCTTGGTAATGAAATCACTGATATTTTGACAAGACATAAAAACATTCAAAGTTTCAGTTTGAATACTGTCCAAACCGATTTCTCGCAATCTGGCTTGGCAATCTACCTTTGAGAGTTTTTCCCATTTGTCCAAGGTCCGCACAATTTCCACTCTGGTTTGCGGATAGGCCTTGGGGTTAATCCTCAACACTTCATCAAGCACGGCATCAATCAATTTACGGCTGTTAACACAGAGTGAGAAAGATCTTTCCGGTGGATTAAAAGCTAACATCAGATCTAAAGCTAATTGCATGATTTCCAAATCAGCATTCAAAACATCACTACCAAACAAATCAACATTTAATTGCCAAAATTCCCGATTACGTCCCCGTTGCGGTTTTTCATTGCGCATGAAATTGGCAATGGAAAAATATCTGATTGGTTTTGGTGCGGAATCATATACCTGGCTAATCATACGCGTTACGCTCGGCGTCATTTCCGGACGAATTGCCAACTCTCTTCCACCCTGATCGGTAAAGACCATTAATTCTTTTCCACCAATATCCTCACCTGATTTGGCACGATATACTTCTGCTGATTCCAACAAGGGAGACAGATATTCTTGGTATCCATATGACAGACAAACTTTTCTCCAGGTATCAAAAATATATTTCCGGACAATGAATTCTTCCGGAAACCAATCAATGGTTCCTTTAATTGGTTGATTTGAGAGTGGCATACAGAAAATACAAAGATGAAATAATAAATATAATGAAAAACGACATGAAAACTTAATGCCTACATTCTTAATATATCATAATCTGTTGAAAATTGCCAAGTTTGGCTGTTAATTTTTTGGCATTTCCATGTCGCAATAATCCTTGATATGAATTCAATGTCGCTAAAGTCGGATGATCGCCAAGCTTACTAAACAGCCTTTTTCTAGTTGTGCCACGCAATACGCGATGATCAACAAAATTGACCCAGCCTAAAAAATCTAGACCGGAAGAAAATGTTTGTAAAAACAATTTGTCAGGATGCAATTCCAGTTTAAGTTTACGCATCAAGAAATCTTGAATTGCAACAATCATTTGTTGCAATTCATCTTTGTTTGTTGATAAGATCACAAAATCATCGGCATAACGGATATAATATTTGACTTTTAATCCATGTTTTACAAACTGATCAAATTCGTTCATGTAAATATTTGATAATAATTGAGAAGTTAAATTTCCCAAAGGTAAACCTTTGCCCGTCTGACTACTGTGAAAACTGCTAATAATTTCAGATAAAAGCCACATCATATTTTCATCAGCAATGCGAGCCTGTAAAATATTGAGTAAAACACCATGATCAATACTGGCAAAAAACTTTCTGATGTCGCCCTTCAATGCCCAGCAAGTCTTGGTACTGTTTTTGCTCACGCGCCAGTAAAATTCATATAACCGTTTAATCGCTTTGTGCGTCCCTTTACTCAAACGGCAAGAATAGGCATCAAAGATAAACAACTGATCAAAAAACGGATAAAGAACATGATGCACGGCGTGATGCAATAGATGATCCCTCACTTCTGCCTTGTGAATCAGACGCGGCTTGGGATCAGAAATATTAAATGCTTGGTAACCACCATGACGATAAGTGTGATATGATAAATCATGATGAAGTGCAAAAATATTATCCATCAACCGCACACCAAATAATTGCGCATCTAGTCGATGTCGCTTACCACGCAAAAATTCTTGCCAAGCTAATAACAAGTTTTCAATACTAATAATTTTTTCAAACATATGTTTCAAAATCATCATCCCATTAATCTTACCCCCCCCCGAACGAATTTGCAATTATTACCGCTATCACAAAAAACAAAAGAGCTTTATCTGATTTGGTATAATAATTACAAAGCCTTACCCAAGGAGCATCGCTACACCTTGGGAACAAAAATAGACAATTTACTCACGGAAATTATTGAGGCCATCGCCAGTGCCGCTTTTTTACCAAAAGAAGAAAAACTGCCACAAGTCAAAACAGCGATCAGGAAAACCGACTCCGTCAAGATATTTTTGTTAATTCTCTGGGAAACCAAATCTTTGGATAATAATAAGTATGCGCTATTGTCCCAACCGCTGGACGAAATCGGACGTATGCTCGGTGGTTGGCACGGACAACTGATCAAACAAAAACTCCCCTACCAAAAATAGAGGAGAAACAAAGAGAGTTGCACACCGGCAAACGCGAAACCATTGTCACGATTCCATCTGTTGTCAGGATTGTCATAATACGTGTTCAACCAACTGTCATCGTCATTGCGATTCGCATTGAGCAAGTTCGGATTGCCGTCGAAATTGCACGAAATATCGTCCAAAACACCTCCCCAAGAATATTCTCGCAAGATGAATCTAATCTGGCATCTGCAATGCCTTAATATTTCGCACCAAGTATCTTTGTTTTTGCAAGTTACATGTGCCACACTAATCACAGCCGTAACCATAATTATTCTCAACGCATGGATACTGATTTCGGTCGCGGACAGCCGTAGTCGTCCACAGATTTACCTATTATCTTTTTCATTATAACATATTTTCGCAAAAAAAATAGCCCTACTCCAAATTTGAAGTAAGGCTATGCCTAAGGTCAAAAGACCAAGGGCAAGATACAAGGTACTAAGCATTAAGAGCTACTTGCACACCGGCAAACGCGAAACCATTGCCACGAAACCATCTGCTGCCAGGATTGACATAATACGTGTTCAACCAACTGTCATCGTCATAGCGAAACGCATAGAGCAAGTACGGATTGCCGTCAGAATCGTTGATCGGCTCATGCATCACAACAATCCAGTATAATCCCATGTCTGCGAGATCCTGATCCATAAACATTTCACGAATTAAACAAGCTGCTTCAGCGTTTAACACCGTCAGACCGCGCTTGTCTGCTTCGGCACGGATGTTTGCAGTGATTCTATTATCATCACTAAACAACATACCTTTGAGCACCACGATTTCTGTGGTAACACCGCTGGTCGGTTTAAAATCAGGCGAACGCAAAATATATTTTGCTTCTTTGCTAATTTTTTTACCTGCTTTTTCCAAACGAGTAATCCACTGTTCACCAGTGGTACCGTCGGAAGTGACTATGAAATGGATGACACCATCTACTTCACGCCATTTTTTTGCTGGTATAGCAACAGTCCATTCACCTGAATTTATTCTTCTGACCGCTTCACAGGGGTCAAAAATATTCATTTGTCTCATCAAGTTTTTGACAAGACCGTTTAACTGTCCTGACTTAATGTCAGCGATTGCGAATTCATTCTGAATACTCATTTTAACTTCTCCTTGTGCTGATTTGCACATTTTATTTTCCCTAATCCGGGAATGGAACCATGGCCACTTTGGTCATAGCCAGAAAATGCCAAATACTTGGCAACTTTTGGCTATGACCAGTAATAAATCAAATTATTAAAGTGCGTTTATATTGCCTTTAATATATCACGAAATCAAAAAAATGTCAAGGTCAGAATCATGATTATTGCATATTTTGCTAAATATAAAGCAAAAAATAACAAAAAAACTCCTTTTTATCAAGGGATTTTAAACAAATGCCTTTTTATTTGACTGTTAATTTTTTGGTCTTAATTTTCGGGGCTAAAAAATTCTTTTTAGTCACAATACTGTGGCCAAGCCTTTTTTCCAACTTTTGTCTGGCTCCGCCGGCAATCTCACCTCCCGCTTGAGCGTCGGCTCTTAATTTTGGCAAGCCCTTGGAATTTTCCGTCCGATGAATTTCTGTAGTGGAACGCTCACCAAGCATATTAAAAATCAACTCAAAATCATCCATATGATCACGTAAATTCTCTCGCTTCAAGCCTTTTAATCTTTTATATTGACTCGGGGTAACACCAAAAGTCGCCTTGGAAATTTCAGCGGTTAATATTTCATAATCTCTTTCTTTTCTGGCGCCACGCTGTTGCCACTCATCAGTCAATTCTTCACGGATCACAATCCCGCGCATCCGTTTTTCTATCCAATCATCCGGATATCCCTTGAGCTTATATAACATTCTAGTACGTTTGGTGGCTAATTCCGGATCTTCTATTTCTTGGATCCGTTCATACCCCACTTTAGCCAACCATCTTTTAAAAGGCTCTGCTTTAGATGAAGGGATTGATTGAATAATACGAAAGATGCCTTCGGTATTAGCACAATTTATTCTTTGAGGACCCCCTGCTGTTAGTATTACAAGGGGGGTGGCAATTTGCCCCCACCCTTTAGCCAGTTCCTCGTCTCGACGACGCATATCTTTTATATAGCCATCGGGTTGGACTGTATCAGTTAATACCACAATAATATCACTAATCACAAACCACCATTCATTATTATGAATAGTTTTCCTAATTTTTTTACCCTTAAACAACGCCACTTGAGCTATTATTTCTTTTTTTTGATTGTCAACCATATTATTTGTCTATTGCTTATATTATACAAAAAAAACCAATTTTCATCAACCACTCGCTCCATCTCCCTTAAGAGAGTTTTAAATTCATTTCTACCACCCCCACGCCGCAAATGGCAAGCCTGACAAAAATGTGGCCACGGCAATAATATATTTCAAGACAATCAAACCAGGAAAAAACCAAATAACTGCTATTGCCGGCAGAATCAAACTCAAGCCAATTGCGACCAAGAGCGATACCAAGAGCACAGGAAGCAACCAAACCACCAAGAGGTTGGCTAAAGGTGCAACCCAAGAAATGATTTTGAATTGCCAAGCAATGATTGGTAAAGTAAAAACTTGAGCAACCAAGGTAATGAGCAAGATATCTAGAATAGCCTTACCCACTCGGCTCTGCGGTTGCCATTGTTGTTTGACTTTTTCTTCAATCATCTTTTTTGCCCAAGGATATAACCAAATAATACCGGCCACAGCCAGAAAAGAAAGTTGGAAGCCAACATCATCACGCAAAACACGTGGATTGAATAATAGCATCACGGCTGCGGCCAATACCAAGGCATTGGTCGCCTGTTTCAACCTGCCGATGTGCATGGCCAAGAGTGCCAAAAATCCCAAGATACCGGCGCGCATTGCCGAAGGTGGCGCGCCGATCAAGAGAATGTAGACTACCAAGATTGTTGTCGCCCAGTAAATAATCTGCCGACGGTGCATTCCCAAGAGTAAGAGCAGACTGACTAAGAGTACGGACAAGATCCCAATATGCATACCGGAAATGGCAACGATATGACTCAAGCCGACTCGGGAGAAATCAAGACGTAAAGCCTGGACAATACTTTTGTCTCCCAGTAAAATCGCATTAGCCAAACTCGCCTCCGGTTCAGTCAAACCATTGTCAATCAAATTGATTGCCACCTGCTTACCTCGTAACAAATATGTATAGATTTTGATATTCTTTTCAATCAAAGCTATTTGAGGATAGAAACAAACACTGTAAATCTGACTGCGTGCCAGATAGCGATCATAGTCAAAATCTTCAATCGGAGTTGGTGTCTGTAATTTGCATTGCACTGTTAATTCATCACCATATTCATATTTGGGATAGGTTTCGGCAAACACCAATAACCGACCGCCAACCTTTGTTTCATTAATTCTCTCTGCCCTGATTGTAATTTGAGTTTTGTTCCCATTGATTTTTGGCTCAGTAATCACCTGTCCGGTTACAACTACCTTTTGACCGTTGTAATGCCAGATCTTGTGTGGCAAATCTTGCGGAATAGTCAAACTGTAACGCCAGATACCCACAAACAAAAACAGTGCCAGAAATAGCACGGTCTTCAAATATTGTTTGTCCTTGTTGTGATTGTCCCAGAATAAAAACAAAGCAACTCCGCAGATAATAATTAATCCAAACCACAAAATGTCCTGCCCCAAGATCTTGAGTGGTAGCCAAGACGCGACTGCGACGCCAACAATCAAGCTGACGCAACACCACAAAAATAGCTTTGATTTTGACATGGCAACAAGTTAATATTTTCCAATGATTACTGCTTATTTTGTTTAACCAATTTGAGATAGGCTTGGATAAAGTCATTCAGATTTCCATCTAAGACGGCTGAAGTATCACTGGTTTCGTAATTGGTACGATGATCTTTCACTAATTGATATGGGTGCAAGACATATGATCTAATTTGTTGTCCCCATTCTGCTTTTTTGACAACACCCTTGATATCCTTTTTTTGTTGTTGTGCTTGCTCTTGTTGGAGTTGATATAGCTTAGCTTTTAAAACTTGCAAGGCCTTGTCTCGATTCTGATGTTGAGAACGTTCAGACTGACAAGCGACGGCAATCTTGGTTGGTAGATGTACCAATCTGACTGCACTGGAAGTCTTGTTGACATTCTGTCCGCCCGGTCCGGACGAACGGGAAAATTCCACTTTCAAATCCTCATCTCTGATTTCAATGTTTTTGCTCTCCGGCATTTCCGGAATCACCTCTAACAAAGCAAAGGAAGTTTGGCGCATTGCTTCGCCATCAAAAGGAGAAATGCGCACCAAGCGATGGACTCCGGCTTCAGCCTTCAGATATCCATATGCCCATCGTCCATTGATTTTTATCATACTGCTCTTGATCCCAGCCTCATTCCCCATGGTTTGATCAATGATTTCCGCTTGCCAATTCATTTTTTCTGCAAAACGCAAATACATTCTTTGCAACATCTCTGTCCAATCTTGTGCATCAACTCCTCCCGTGCCGGCATGGAGACTAATGATCGCATTGGATTGATCATATTCTTGATCAAACAGAGTAAGAAATTCCAAATCAGCAAATTCTTTGATTAATTTTTCATATCTTGTTTGCAATTCCTGATCAAGAGAATTGTCATTTTCCTGCTGAGCAGTGATCGCCAGGGCTTTGATTTCTTCAATCTGACTTTGAAAATGTTCCCATTGGGCAATCTCGGATTCCAAAGCTTCCAAGTTTTTGGAGAACAAAACAGCCCGCTCCTGGTCATTCCAGAAGCCGGGCTGATTTATTTCTTGTTTTAATGCTTTAACTTGATCACCTTTTCCAGCCAGGTCAAAGTAACCTCCCTGCATCTAGGACTTTTTCTTCCAAGTCATTCAGTTGTTTCAAAAGATTTTCCATTATATTATTATATACTGTTAATATTATTATATTACTTACTACCCATCAATTGCTTGTAGACATAGGCTTGGGCCATTAAGGTAACCGGGATTGAGACAAACAACCCGATACCAAATACTAGCATACCGATAATATTAATCAAGCTGGACATCAACCAGAAGACAAAAACTTGGCTGGTGTGATCCTGAGTGATTTCCCAACTCTTTTTCAAAGCCTTGATTGGTCCCATGTTTTTGTTGACAATCAAATATGGGTAGAACATCAATCTACTCATCATAATGATCCCAGGAACAATCAACAAAATGAAACCGACAAACAAAATGATTCCATAGATAATGGAAGCGATTAGGTAGTCTAAAAACTGTTCATATGAATTGATAATATCTAGAAAATCATTCTTCTTCTTCTCGTAAATTTTCAAAGCGATTTTGATCAGTCCGATCGAAACCAAAATACAGACAAAATAATAGATGATCGTGAGCACCGTGTTCAAAGAACCGGAATGCTTCATTAAATAACTAAGTGCAGTATACATGATAAAAACAAAGGCTAAGACGGAAGCAAAAAACCAAAAATTCGGTTTCATTGAGCTCCAGCCGTAGTCAAAAGCTTTGTCAACTGCAAATTTCTTTTTCATAATTTTTAAATTATTTTTATTTTAATTTATTTTATTATAATTTTGTCTATACAAGTCTATCTATATATATAATTATACACCAAAAACCGATAAACTAAAAATTGATTAACATTAATCGGATCATTAAACAAACTAAACCAATTTTTTCTTGGCAATATATCCACACAAATCAGCCAAACGATTGCTATAGCCCCACTCATTGTCATACCAAGAAATAATTTTTACCAAATCCCCATCCACAACTTTTGTTAGCTCGGTATCCACAATTACGCTGGCCGGCTCACCGATAATATCCGTTGAAACCAAGGGTTCATCACTCACCTCCACGATTCCTTTGTATTTCGGCTTCTTACTTTCCGCTCGCAAAACTTGATTAATCCGTTCAGCAGTTGTCTTCTTGCCAAGCAAATACACGGCATCACAGATAGAACCAACCGGAGTTGGCACACGAATTGCCAAACCGTCAAACTTCTTCTTTAATTGCGGAATTGATTTGGTTGTTGCTTCAGCCGCACCGGTCGTAGTTGGCACCAGATTCAATCCGGCTGCCCTGGCACGACGCAAATCTTTGTTTGGACCGTCAACCAAATTCTGGGTGGAAGTATATGAATGGATCGTGGTCATCAAAGCCTTCTTGATGCCAAACTTTCGTTGGATAATATCAGTCACTGGAGATAGGCAATTGGTAGTGCAAGAAGCCATGGAAATAATATTATCCTCTTTTTTCAGATCATCTTCATTTGCACCCAAGACAATGGACTTGATATCATCACTCTTTCCTGGAGCAGAAATAATCACCTTTTTTGCTCCAGCCAAAAGATGTTGTCCGGCCAATTCGGTTGTGCGGAAAAATCCGGTTGATTCAATCACGATATCAACTTTCAATTCTGCCCAAGGCAATTCTTTGGGATCTTTTTCACTATAGACAGGGATTTTTTCATGATCAACAATCAGAGTATCCTTAGTGGAACTCACTTTGTGATTATAGTATCCATAGACGCTGTCGCGTTGCAACAAGCCGGCCAGAATTTTGAGATCAGTCAAATCATTGATTGCGACAATCTTCAAATCACTTCGTTCCAGCATAATCTTAAAAGCGGCTCGGCCAATTCTGCCAAATCCGTTAATCGCAACATTCAATTTTCTTTTTTTGTAAATCATACCCTCCTTTTATGTTTTTATATTTCTTTATTTCATTATACTACACTTATCAACCAACCACCAAATAATTGAGGTAAAAACAAAACTGATTTATTTTACAAACTTAATTAATTCCCTCTTTAATTTTGGCAAACCTATTTTAGCCGTTTCCCAGGTCAAATTTAAATCCACATCAAAATATTCATGAATAACAATATCGCGCATACCAGCAATACTACGCCAAGGAATATTAGGATTTTGCTTTCTAACGGCCGGGGGAATATTTTTGACAGCCTCTCCAATAATACCAATACGTCTAATGATGGCATCTTGCTTTTCTTTGTCAGTTAAAAAATCTTTCTTGCTAATCCCATCAAGATAATCGGAAATGGTTTCGATACTCTCCAAAATATGTTAGATATAAATTTGAGGATTTTTTGTCATATGATTTTAACTAAATCCTTCAAAACATAAGCCCTGATTGCCGGCTTTAAAGCGTCTTTGGTAACTAAATCAACTTCACGACCAAGAGCATCTTCTAAAACAAATTTTAATCCAGCCAAATCAAATAAAGTTTTCCCGCGACCCAAGTCAACCAACAAATCAATATCGCTCTTGGCAGTAGCTTCACCACGGGCAAAAGACCCAAACAAACTAGCACTTTTCACCCCTTGCTGTTTTAATACTTTTTTTAATTTGGTTAATTCTATTTTGCTCATAATTTTAATTTTGTTTCTTATATTTTAACACATCTTTGACAAAAAAATCAATTGACAAAAAACTTGTAAAGGCAAAATAGAAATTAACTTAAATAAGAATAGTAAAAATTATTTTACCTTTTCTAAAAACTTTCTCAGATCCTTTGGCAAGTCAACTTCAAATTTAATTGGCTTGTCTTTTGGATCCAAGAATCCGAGTTCCACGGCCACCAACCAAATGCGTCCCAAATTAAACTTCTTGTTCTTGATTCGTGTCGTCTTGGTGCCATAGAGGTTGTCCCCAACCAAGGGATGATTGTAAGCTGAAAAATGCGCTCTGATCTGATGAGTGCGTCCAGTCTTAATCGTAATATCAAGTAAGGTGTAGTTAATGAAATGCTGGGCAACATGAAATTCCGTAATCGCTTCCCTGCCTTCAGCATTGGCTGGTCGAGCTGCCATTTTGTAACGTGTCACTGCTCGAGCAATCGGGAAAGTAATTACTCCAGCATCTTGTAAAATTTCTCCATAGGCCAAACCCTGATATCGCTTGCTCACCCGCCTGGTTTTGAATTGTTCCTTGAGATTGTCAAAAAATTTCTGTGTTCTGGCCACAACCATCAAACCACTCACATCTTTGTCCAAGCGATGGACAATTCCGGGACGTAATTCATCTTCTCCCACGTCCTTCACTTCCGGATAATGCTCCAAGAGCCAATCAGCCAGAGTATAGACAGACATATTCTTGGTATTGTGCACCACCAATCCGGCTGGTTTGTTAATCACCAGATAATCCTTAGTTTTCTTAATCACTTCCACTTGATGCGCAATTTTTTCATCAACCTCTTTTTCTGCCTTAACGTCCAAATCAACATCAATCCAATCCCCTTCCCGTAATTGCAGGCTGGAGGAAACAACTTTGTCATTCAGTAGGATCTGTCCATTTGCAATCAGCTTCTGAATCTGGCTGCGGGACAAATCTAATTTTTCTGTCAGAAACACATCAAGACGACCGGTTTCTGTGGTGATTGTAAATTTCATATACTTGACATAATAATATCATTATGATATTTTAATAAAAATTAATAAATAGTTTTTTCACATTACAGAAAGGGACCATAATGGTCAAAATCAAAGTATTTTGCGTAACTTCCACTGAGTACACATCACAATTCATAGCACACGAAGGGAAGACTATTCAAGCTGGTGAATTATCCGGCGATCTCAAAAAAATTGCAAAAATTACACGCGACATTATTGAAATAATTAAACCGGATGAAGTAGTAATTGATTTCTCCCCCAGTCATGACATAGTAATGTACGGAGGAAACCCGTATTTGTGTTCACCACTACATCCAGATCAAAGGACTGAATTCTAGAAGCACTATGTAAACCTTTTGTAAACAACAATCAATTTGTTAAAGGCATCTTTTTTGAAAAAGATGCTTTTTTAAATACCCTCCCCACTCCTAATATCCGCAATCCAATCACAACTTGCTCAGTAATTTATAAAAATCATCGGACGCTCGCTCAAAAGAAAAATATGCCTCGGCCAAAGCGCGGGCACGCTTGCCAAACAGAGTGCGTTTCACCGGATCTTGCTGGAGCTCAATAATCTGCTCTGCCAAATCCTGACTATTCAAATCAATCAACAATCCTGATTGTTGATTCATGATGATATCATCAAGACAAGTATTGATCTGTCCGATCACTGGTAAGCGGTTGGCCATTGCACCCATCGCCGCCAAGAGATTATTCAATTTTGGAATTGGCTCTGCGACCACAAAAACATTGAAATTATTGAGCCATTTTTTCAAGTTAACCTGATCACTGACCAACCAAACATTTTGCACGCCCATTCTTCTGACCAGCCAATCAATCTTCTTCTTGTCAGTGTAGCTTCCAATGATAATCAACTGAACAGAGGGAATGAATTCCAAACATTGCTGAACCGTCTTCAAAAGCATTTCCACCTTTTGCTCATCAACCTGTTCCATCACTGTGCCGATTGTAAAATTGTTTTCCCGGAAAGCTCCTTCTCGTCCTTCCGCCAGATTATCAAAAATATTGTCCTGGTAGACATAATCGTCAAAATTGATCCCCGGCATGATCACGGGTAGATGCTCATTAGCCAAACCTTGCTCAATCAAGTACTCCTTGGTTGGTTTCGCCAGCGCAATCAGTTTCGCAGATTGCGCTCTTTTTTGCAAGAGCTTGCGCCAACAAGGTCGGAGATCATCATATCTTGTTCCGGGAAATTCCAACCAAATCGCCTCCCAGCCCAAGAGCTTGGCCAAGGGAGTAATCACCACTTTGTCTTGCCAAGACAAAAGCAAAACCGCTTTGGGCTTTTCTCCTTGGTAGAAAAACAGCTTCAAAAAGTAGATTAAGGAGTAGTAAAACAAAAAAATCCTGGACAACCTAGTATTGTTTGGCCATGCTTTTCTATTTAACTTGACCGGCCAATTAGCTTGAGTAAACTGTTCAAACAAATATCCTTTCCCAGATAGCAAGGAAAAATTAAAATCACGACCAACCAGGGCTGTGGCCAATTGAATGATAAAACTATGTTTATATTGTTGAGAGTCAACAACCAAAATATTATACTTCATGATCTTTTTTGTTTATCAAACTCAAAATATCTTCTCGCGAAAATCCTTTCAACAAATAAATTACCAGGAAATATAGAGCTGAAGCCAAGAACAGAATCACTACAAAATAGAACATGCTCTGACTGGCCCAATCTCGCAAGTAATACAGGGCAACCCCCATGATTCCGGCAGCCACAATTGATTTGCCGAGGACTGCTAATTTTGGGAAAAACTTGCTGTAATGCCAGACTGACCAAAAAGACAAAACAAAAATCAAAACCTCACTATAGAAAGTCACCCAGGCTGCGCCAAAATATGAATACTTGGGAATCAACCAAAAATATAATGGCAAGGCAGTGATTGCCGTGATCGCATAATACTTAATCAACTTCTTCTGACGATCAAAGCTCACAGCCGCATGAGTGAATAAGGCTCCGAAGAATACCGCACCGATTGCAAAAACCAAAATCCGTAAAACCGGACCGGACAAAACAAAATCTTTTCCAGCCACAAAGACCATAATTGAATCAGCCAAAAAATATCCACCAATCATCAAGGGAATCACAATCAGAGCGGTGGCGTCAAAAGCCTTTTGGAAAATCTGGAAATATTTGTCTTTGTTTCCGCTGGTCCAATGTCTGACAAACAAGGGTAAGAGGATGCCGGCAAACATAAAGGGCAAGGTAATTAAAACATCAACCACTTTGTAGGCAGCACCATAGATACCGACATCAACCTGGTTCTTGAAAAGTGATAGCAACAAAATATCAGCCTTGAGATAAATCAAATTCAGCGCCGTGGTCAAAAACAACGGCCAACAACGATGTAGAATCTCTTTCCAAACAACCCAATCAAACGCCAGGGAAACTTTTGCAAATTTACGAGAAAAATAATAATGAAAGATGAACTGGACAAAGTTTGTCAAAACAATCGCCCACAATACGCCGGTCAATCCCCAATCAAGAATCATTGCCAAAAAAACACCAGCAACCATCATTGCCCGACCAATGATTTCCGCAATCGCAATTTTGTCGGTTCGCAATTCTTTTTGAAACAATCCGACAAAAACCTGATTCAGACTCAAAAAAAGAAAAGACAAGCTGGCGACAATCACACCGAACTTAATCATCGGATCATATGGGAAAAACTGTACAACCACCGGAGCCAAAAAAATAATCACCAAAGCGGAAACCAAACGAAAGCCAAAGAGGTTGTTCAAAACCTTGGACTGATTGATATTTGGCCGATTAATCATTTGACTGGTCACCAAAGTCAAACCCAAATCAGCAATGATACTGAAAATAAAAGCAAAGGTAATGATCGTGGTATATTCTCCAAATCCTTCATTACCCAAATATCTGGTCATGATTGCAATAGCAACCAAGCCCAAAATCGTACTCACAAGCTTTCCAATCACCTGTACAATTGTATTATATGCTATTTTTGCGGACAATTTCATGTTTTCTTTGATTATTGCCAAAAAATTGGTTATACTATAAGATATAACAATTATATCACAATCCTTATGAAGATTACCAAATTAACTAACAAAAGTAAACTTGCCGTCGTCGGCATTGTTTTTCTGACAATCGGTTTTCTGGCTCCGGCCGTCCAAGCCAGGGACTGGTGGGGTGAAGCCCAAGAAGGAGGCCTGAATCAAATCGGTGAAACCGCTTTTCAAGAAAGTGGCACACCAAATGACATCAGAGTCGTGGCCGCCAATATCATCAAGGCTTTCCTTGGTCTATTTGGCACCATTTTTGTAATCATCATTGTTGTCGGCGGATTCAAATGGATGACTTCCGGCGGTGACAAAGAAAAGGTCGCAACAGCACAAAAATATCTGACCAATGGGATTCTCGGACTATTCGTTACCCTGGCTGCTTTTGCAATCGCTCTCTATGTCACCAGAAGCATCAACAGTTCAGTTGATCTGAAAGCCAAATCAACTTCTCAAGCTTTAATCAAATATCATGTCTAGTGATAAAATATACAAAATCGGGATTGATGTCGGAGGCACAAAAATGAGTGCTGTTTTGATGTATCAAGAAAAAGTAATCGCCGATGTCAAACTAGCAACGCCTAAAGACAGTCTGAAAAACTTCTTGAGCATTCTCAAAGCTCTGATCGATCCCTTGATGGAAAGAGCTAAAAAAGATCAGGCAGAGGTCACTGCAATCGGCATTGGCCTACCGGGTACGATCGATTTCAAAGCCAGTAAAATTATTACTGCCAATAATGTTCCGATTCTCAACAATGTTAAAATCATCGACAAGATCAGAGAATATCTCAAAATTGAATTACCAATCAAAATGGACAATGATACCAATTGTTTTGCACGCGCCGAGAGCTTACTGGGTGCGGGCAAGGATAGCAATAATGTCTACGGGATCATCATTGGTACCGGAATCGGCGGAGCTTGGTGCTACAACAAAGAAATCTACATTGGTGCCAGAGGCGGAGCTGGTGAAGCTGGAGAAATGTTAATTGATTTGGATAATAAAATCACCCTGGAAGAAGCCTACAAAAAACTCACTCAAAACAATCCCCGTGCTCTTGCTCAAGATGCCTACGAAGGAGATGAACTAGCAGAACTTCGCTTTGAAGAACTTGGTGCATATCTTGGCCTGGCCTTTGCCAACATTGTCAACATTCTTGATCCAGAAATCATCGTGATCGGCGGAGGCGGAACCACCTCCTCTGAGCTCTTTATGAAAACAGCTACCAAGACGATGCGCGAACACATTCATTCTCACGAAAGCAAAAAGATCAAGATTGTCAAAAGTAAGCTGGGTGAAAATGCCGGTGCAATTGGTGCAGCCTTGTTGTTTTAATAAATAATTAAACTATTAAATAATAAAAAAATTAATCAAAAACATATGAAAAAAGCATGGATTATTATCATCATCATCGTTGTCCTGATCGGCGGTTTTATCTGGTCAACATATAATAAACTGGTCTCAAGTAGCGAAAGTATTGACAACCAATGGGCACAAGTTGAAACTCAATATCAAAGACGCTTTGATTTAATCCCCAACTTGGTGGATTCTGTGAAAGGTGCAATGGCCCAAGAACAAAAAGTCTTTGGCGACTTGGCTGCCGCCCGCGCCAACTATGCCGGAGCACAAAACTCCAACCAAAAAGCCGGAGCTGCCACTGAAGTTGAAGGAGCCCTCTCTCGCCTCTTGGTCGTGATGGAAAACTATCCTGAATTGAAATCAACTGAGACAGTCCAAACTCTAATGGCCCAATTGGAAGGAACAGAAAACAGAGTGAGTGTCGAACGTAAACGCTATAATGATGAAGTCAAAGTCTTTAATGTCCTGGTAAAAAGATTCCCCTCCAATATGATTGCCAATTCTCTTGGCTATGCGGAACGCGCTTACTTTGAAGCAATCGAAGGATCCGAAGTTGCTCCAACAGTTGATCTACAATTAAACTAATTCAATGTTTAAACATTTTACACAACTGATATTAATTGTCATTCTTTTTTGTGTTGCAATTTCCAATGCTCAAGCCTACTCCAACCCCGGGAAACCAACTGGATTTGTCAATGACTATACCGGCACTTTTACTGCAGAACAAAAACAAGCTCTGGAAACAAAGTTGAATTCCTTTGAGCAAACCACTACTAATGAAATTACCGTTGTTATGATTTCAACCCTGGACGGTGATACGATTGAAAACTTTGCCGTAGAGCTATTCAAAGATTGGGGTATTGGCAAACAAAAAGCCGACAACGGTGTTTTGGTTCTGGTTGCCAAAGATGATCGTAAGATGAGAATTGAAGTCGGCTATGGATTGGAAGGTGCTCTCACTGATGCTCAATCCTATTGGATCATCAATGACATCATGAAACCGGCTTTCCAACAAAACGACTTCTACAACGGAATTGATCAGGCCATAGACAAAATCATCTCTGCCACAGAAGGAGAAGTTCTTCCAGAATCTACGCCAACACAAAACCCTAATTTTGACATTAACACTCTATTTTGGATGATTATTTTTCTTCCCATCTGGCTAGCCAGCATTCTCGGTCGTAGTAAATCTTGGTGGATGGGCGGTGTACTTGGTGGCATTGGTGGTGTCATTATCGGCATCTTCCAAGGCTTCCTCTACTTTGGGATAATCTCCATTGCCGTCTTGATTCCGCTGGGTCTTTTATTTGATTATATTGTTTCCAAAAAATATCATGCAGCCAAAGCAATTGGAGTAATCCCCTGGTGGATTGGTGGTGGTCGTGGCGGACATGGAGGCGGAGGCTTTGGTGGATTTGGTGGGGGCAGTTCCGGTGGTGGCGGTAGTTCGGGAAGTTGGTAAAATTGATTGCCAAATAATAAATATATGATCAAAAAAATAAAACCAATTCACCCAGGAGAAATATTAAAAGAAGAATTTTTAATTCCCCTTAAACTTAGCCAATATCGTTTAGCTAAAGATATTGATGTTGCCCCAATCAGAATAAATGAAATCATTCATGGATCAAGATCAATTAGCATTGATACCGCTTTACGTCTTGGCAAATATTTTAGTACTTCCCCACAGTTTTGGCTAAACTTACAAACGCACTATGATTTAATAGTTCAGGAAGCAACATTAACTAATATATTAGCAAATAGAGTAAAAACCTTTAAATTTGCAACTTAAACTTGCTTTATAAAAATCTGTGATATAATTAATACAAGGAGGGACATGTTAATTAACTTAAGTTAAAACTATGTCCGAATTCAACATTATCAATTGTGGCCGTTTAAGCTGGCAATTGATGATCGCCTTATTAGGAGGCATTTTTACAGTCTTTGCCCTAGGCTTTGACAATTACTTTGTCGGCTACGGTACAATCACCTTCGCCTATGGCGTCGTGGGTCATGTCTTTGACAATATCACACCGCTCAAATGGCTCAACACTCTGATTCAAATCATTTTGGTTGCAGTCTGGATCATTGTTTTGGCAATCATGTATTAAAAATCTAAGCCAACAATGATTGAGCATAGATAATTATCTAAATACAACAAAACCACCAACCATTTCTGGTTGGTGGTTTTTAGTTCCAATTAATTACTCCTATTTTCAATCTTTCCTCTCACCTCCCAGAAGAAGTCTTCCTTGGCAATTTCTCTGGTTTCCTTGTCACCTCGATCACGCACATTCAATTTGTCTGACTCCATTTCTTTGTCGCCAATCACCAAGACATATGGTACCTTCTCCATGGTTGCTTTACGAATTTTACTACCCACGGTTTCATCACTGTCATCAACCTCTACCCTTATTTTCTGTTCGGCAAATTCCTGCGCCAACTGATGGCAATATTCAACATGTGTAGCACCAACCGCCAACAATTTCACCTGTACCGGAGAAAGCCAAACCGGAAACACACCCGCAGTATGTTCAATCAAAATTGACAAGAATCTTTCAATTGAGCCCATGATTGCGGCATGGATCATCACAATTCTCTCTTTTTCATTTTTTTCATTAATACAAAACAGATCAAACCGTTCCGGCATATTCATATCCAACTGGATTGTCGCAACCTGCCATTCACGACCAATGGCATCTTTGGCCATAAAATCAAGCTTGGGTCCATAAAAAGCAGCCTCACCCACGCCCTCAAACCAATCAACTTGTTTTTCCGTCACAATCTGGCGCAAAATATCTTCAGCCTGTTTCCAGTTATCCTGATCACCCAAATATTTTTCCGGGCTAGCTACATCATGAATAGACAATCTGACACGTAGATCAAATCCGAAAGTTGGATAAAACTTGTGAATAACATCCCAAATTTTCAAAAACTCTTCCTTGGTCTGAGCCATTCGGCAAAAAACATGAGCATCATCTTGGGCAAAGGCCCTTACTCTGGACAGGCCAGCTAGTTCACCCGTCTGCTCATCACGATAGCACGTAGTCGTATTGGCATAGCGTTGTGGTAACTCACGATAGCTCCATTGCTTACGGGCATAGATCTGAGTATGGTGCGGGCAATTCATTGGCTTCATTGCAAATTCATGACCCTCACGTGTCGTAATTCGAAAAAGCTCATCTTTGAATTTTGCCCAATGTCCACTAGTCTCATATAAATCTTTTTTGGTGATGTGCGGGATCTCCACTTTTTCATAGCCATAGGCACGGCGCAACTCCCAGACAAAATCATCTAGTAAATTACGCATCAAAGTACCCTTGGGTGTCCACAAAGGTAAACCACTCCCCACTAAATCGGAAAATGTAAAGAGATCCAGTTCTTTGCCCAATTTCTTGTGGTCACGTTTTTCTGCTTCGGAAAGCATGGTTAAATAAGCGTCCAATTCTTCTTTAGTATCAAAAGCCAAACCATATATTCGGGTGAGCATTTTATTTTTCTCACTACCACGCCAATAAGCACCAGCCAATTTATGTAGTTTGAAACTACCAGGCTTAATCTCAGACAAATGATCAACATGTGGCCCGGCGCACAAGTCTTCAAAATCACCAAGTTTGTAATAGCCGAGTTCGGTTTCGCCCTTAGCCTTCAAATCGTCAATCAATTCCATTTTGTAGATTTGGTCACGATCATCTTCCTTGGTTAAGGCTTCATCCACACCCAACATCCGGTGTTCAAAAGATGGATTAGTCTTGATAATTTGTGCCATACGACGCTCCAACTGTACCAAGTCAGCTTCACTTAACTGCACATTATCAAAATCATAATAGAATCCGGTATCAATCGCCGGACCGATGGCCATTTTGGCATCAGGAAATTTTTCCAAGACTGCCATTGCCATGACGTGAGACAAAGAATGGCGTTTAGTCATAATATCACTCATATGTTTGATATTTATTATCTGATTTAATTTATATTTAAAATTATTTATATCTTTATTTCATTAAAAAACCCGCCTTAGCAAAAACACAAACTCTTGTGATTTTGCTAGGACGGGATTTCCCGCGGTTCCACCTAGCTTCCCTGTGGGCACCTCATTTAATCAGCTTGGCTTGGTCCAAAAAGGATTATTGAATTAATAATTGCAATTGGTAGTTGCAACAATCACCAAACCTGATTATCTTTAATTGTCTCTAATTATAAAGTGAGTATACTATATTAAAATTATTCAGTCAAGAAAGCCAAATTATACTGACAAAGATAACAGGAAATAATTAATTGTTACAATCCACAAAAGAAAAGGAATTACAAATCCAACAATTACTCCAAAAACCAAACATAAGATGTCCCCTTTTAAAGTTCCAGTAAAGGTTTGATTTGCGTACCATTTTGTATTTTCTTTTTTGACCATATTAAATAATCTGATTAAAATGATCCGATGGGAATTTTGTTCAAATCCACATTAGTGATTCCCAACCCCAATTCACGCATAATATTGTAAGCGTCCTTGGGGCGATTCAAATAATAGCGCTGATTGTTTAATGGGCTCACATACCAAGCTTCTCCGTTTCCTTCCACTTGCAACAAAATCTTCCCTTGTTGTTGATGCGAAAAACTAGCTGACATAGGCAGTCTTCCTCCGCCACGATAATTATATCCAGCTTCAGCTTCGTCAAAATCCGAGAAACCATCTTCATCGCTATCTGTTCGATATGGATCAGAGCCCAATCCCTTTTCCAAAGCATCGGGCAAACCATCTCCATCAGAATCATCGCCCTGAACAATCTTGAGATTTACGGCAATCCGATCAAGATTTTTATTACTCACCCCAACAGACAAACGCTTCATCACAGCGAAAGCATCTTCCGGACGTCCCAAATAATACCTTTTGTTATCAACCGGATTAATATACCAGGCCTCTCCGCGTGATTCAACTTGCAACAAGATTCTTCCGGACAAACGTTTTGCTAAACTGGCATCAACAACCGGCTTGGGAGAGATATCAATCAATTTATTTCCGGAAATAACATACTCCAACTTAGTAATCGCATCATCTTTGAGTCGGAAATCATCAACCAATTTTATATTCCCAGGCAACTCAAGTGTGATCAAATAGTCTTGATGCTGATCAAGCTCATTTTGCGTTGACAAAAATGTCGTGATTTTTCCTCCAACCGGAATAGTATATGTGCTGATCAATTTCTCTTTGTCAGTCGCTAGTTGATCATCAACATTCAAAGATTTCAAATAGATTTTAAAACGTTGATTGATTGCTAAATCTTTTTTGTTATTCCGCAACACAATCTCCACGGAATTGAGATGCTCTTCAAAAAATAATTCCGCACTGCAATTAAACTGTAGATCTTTATACCAGAAACAACCAAGCTCATCATCTTGATCACAGACTTTCAATAAATATCTTTCTGCCGGCAAAGGATAGAAGGTTAGTTGCCCAAGTCCATATTCATCAATCTTGCCACCCATGATTCTTTGTCCGGGAATCAGCTTTCCATCATGGTCTTCAATCTGTTGATACAAAGTTATTCTTAAATTTTTAGCCAGCTCTTCATCCCAATCACGCAAAGAAACTTTCAAAACTGACTTAATACTGCACTTGCCAACATTGGCACGATCAATATCAAGATAAGCACTGGATCGCTTGCCCTCGTTAATCAGAATATTATAAAAACTTTTGTCACTTTTATTCGCTTCTTCATATTGAAGAATGTATTTACCAGCCGGATATTGCAAATAACCAATGCCCTGATTGTCGGTTGTGATTCTGGAAACCAAACTACCAGTCTCTAAATTATCCTTTTGTTCATAGACTTCAATTCTGAAATTCGGAATCGGATCGCCGGTCTCACCATCCTTGGCAATCACCTGCAAATCACTAAAAACATAATCCAAGGCACTCAATGTGTCAGCAACTGGTTTGACATTATATTTATAATAAACACTATTAATCCCAGTGAATCCGATGGCATAATACTCTACACCACCCAAGGAACTTGCCTTGTCTGGCAAATACACAATCGCCTGTCCAGCATCATCAGTATTCAGAGGCCCCAAAGACTGATCAACCATCGGCTGATTGTTGGCATCATATTTTTGAGAATAGATCGTAAAGCGAAGATTGCGTTGCAATTCCCCTTCTGTATCTCGCACACGTACACGTAATGCTGTCAAACGTTTTTCAGTATTTAACGAACTACCACAAGTTGCTCGAATGCCGTTAAAATACCAAAAATCAGCCCCCTTTAAATCCGGATTTTCAACCATCAGGGCATAATTCTCTTGGCCTTCCAATAATTCAAATTCAACCTCACCCACTCCTAAATATTGATCAGTCTCTCCCGAGACCAGGAGCTCACCCGGCACAGTCAAATTACCGTAACGAATTTGTTCGTAAACATGAAAACTGGTATTGACCAAGGGTTTTACTTCGTAATTTTTCAAAGCCAAACTCAAGGTCGCAGTACAGGCTGCCCGCGCTTGATGACCAAAAGAAAACAGCACGGCCAAAACAATCACAAATGAGTAAGCAAAAATTTTCTTTCTTGTGAAAAACATAATTAATCAAGATTAATTTATTTTAATTAATAATTTTAATTAATTTTATTAATTAATTCTATATCTCCATTATACCATAGAACAGACTGAATTAAAACGGCCACTTGGCCATTCCAAAACCTCCCTGATCAGCAATATTCAACAAGCGATTATACTTAGCTGTTCGCTCACTGCGACAAGGCGCACCGGCCTTAATCAACCCGGTATCCAAAGCAACTGCCAAATCAGCGATGAAGGTATCACGAGTTTCTCCACTGCGATGAGAAATTACTGCAGTCAACTTATTCTTTTTAGCCAGATTAATTACTTCCAAAGTTTCCGTAAGCGTGCCGATTTGATTTAATTTCACCAAGATTGAATTGGTTGTCTGCTCGGCAATCCCTCTTTTTAATCTTTCCAGATTGGTAACATACAAATCATCTCCGACAATCTGCCGACCACTCATCACCTTGGTCATTTCTGCAAAACCGGCCCAATCATCTTCATGAAAAGGATCTTCAATACTCACAATTGGATATTTGGCAACCAATTCTTTGTAAAACTCCAACAAACCCTGACTGTCCAATTCTTTGTTTTCTTTTTTTAACAGATATTTTCCGTCTTTGTAGAATTCAGAAGCTGCCACATCAATTGCCAACAAAAAGTCTTCTCCCAGAACATAGCCTGATTTAGCAATGGCTTGGGCAATCAATTCAAAAGGCTC
>Ga0210057_1000606_pt1 | contig 58833 bp, 71 predicted proteins | sample CryGeyCG2114_010_2_FD_183968 | JGI IMG/M metagenome (GOLD analysis project Ga0210057, IMG submission 183968) | Groundwater microbial communities from aquifer - Crystal Geyser CG10_big_fil_rev_8/21/14_0.10 (SPAdes) (version 2) | ecosystem: Environmental > Aquatic > Deep subsurface > Groundwater ...
CTCCAATTTTTCTTCACCGGTTTGGACCAGAACCGCCGGTAGCGGGGAGGAATCTACAGTAATAAATACAAGCAACGGCACTTTTGCCAATGAGCTCTCGGGGGAAACTCAACTGGCTTTTGATACTCAATACTATTGGCAGGTGCGTTATTCGGACGGTACGGACTGGTCTGATTGGTCTGACGCGACCAGTTTTACCACGGTTGGTGTCGTGGTATCCATCACCATTGACCCCGCAAACTTTGCCTACGGCAACATGGACAATAATACCGCTTCCACCACCCTGACTCTTTTGGGAGGGAATGGCATTACTATTGAAAATACTGGGAACGTTAATGTAGATATTGATATATTTGGTGCCGATACCGCTAACTGGACACTCGTAGGAAGTACAGGGAGCAATCAATATGTCCATCAGTTTTGCAATGACACTGCCGACAACTGTTCTTCTCCGCCGACTAATTTCACTGCATTGACAACCAGTCCCCAAACTTTCGCAACTGGGGTTGGCCCAAGCGGCACAACCGCTCTACAGTTGAGGATCATCACCCCAAACCCCAGTACGGTTTTCTCGCCCCAGTCGGCGGCGGTAACGGTTCAGGCGACAGCGGCAGAATAGCGCATCTGGGGATAACCCCTGCAACACAGATAAAGAATACTTTGCTATAATTTAGGCACATATCAATATGTTCGCACTAAAATTTTTAGATGAGAGGGTTATGGGGGGGGGTAGCACTTGTTTTGATGGTGCTTCTGCCATTGCTTGTGTGGGTTTCAGCTTCGGCAAGTCAACACGAGGCGACTGTCACTGCCTCGGTCACCGTAGAGAACATTGCGGTTTCGGTTGATCAGACGAGCTTTGCCTACGGCTCTATGCCAGCAAATACGGCGTCCACCACCTTAACGCTTTTTGGGGGAGCGGGGATTGTAGCCACGAACGACGGCTCTCTTGCCGATTTTGACATCTTCGGCGCCGATACTGCCGGCTGGACATTAGCATCAGCGACAAGCACCGCAGACAACTATATTCATAAGTTTTGTAATGAGACAGACGACGACTGTGCGGCTTCCGGAGCGTTCGGGGCCGATTTCACCGCCTTAACGACCAGCCCTCAAACACTGAAAGCGTCAGTAGCCGCCGATGGCACTGTTGCCTTTCAACTTTCACTACACACGCCGAATCCATCAACCGTCTTTACACAACAAAGCGCCGTGGTAACAGTGCAAGCAAGCGCACCATAATCGTTTCTCAATCTTAACGCACCCGAAAGCGCCTCCTTTTTGGGGGTGCTTTTACGTTCCGCTATTTCTAAATAGTTGCTATAATTACTATCATGAATTCCAGAGCTACACCTTTTATTCTCTTATCGCTTTTAGTGCTCATAATCTTTCCTGTGTTCGCAACTGCAAAAATCGGCGTTGGAGTGGGAACAGGAAGTATTAAAGTTGGCGAACCACTTAAGGCAGGCAAAGCATACACCCTGCCGTCCTTTGTAGTTTTGAATACTGGGGATGAATCGTCTGAGTACGCTGTGCGCATTGCCCATCGGGAAGACCAACCAGAAATGAAACCGGATGAAGCGTGGTTTCGTTTTGAGCCGTCCTCTTTCAATCTTGGACCCGGAGAGTCGCAGCTCGTGCATGTCTTTCTGGACTTGCCTATTCGGGGTGCTTTGCCGGGGGAATACTTCGCTTTTCTGCAGGCACGGCCTATCATCGTCGCTGAAGCAGGTGTAGCGAGTGTCGGAGTAGCAGCAGCTTCGCAACTTCGTTTTACAGTTGAGCCGTCAAATATTTTTCAAGCGCTCTACTATAGATTCAGCGATTGGTATTCACACTTCCATCCTTGGAATACTATCGTTTTGGTGATTGCTTTCGTCGCTCTATTACTGGCGTTTTTGAGGCGAAAATTCAAAATACAAATAGCCAGAAAATAAAGGATGAATGAAGAAACAAATTTTTTATATCCCAATACTTCTGCTCTCCTATTTTTTTTCCTCGGGAGTTACGTTCTATGAGTCGCAAGTTTTTGCGGCAACAGCAACCGTTGAAGGAACAGCAACCATTGTTGGACAGCAAACTTTTACAGCAAATGACGGCGGCGAATTTTCTTTTGAGTCCGACGGACTTACAGCGACATTTAACGTACCGGAAGATTTTTATGATGAAAATCTCCAGCTCCAAGTAATTTCAAATCTAAACGCGGAGTTTGTGGAGTCGCATCCAGCTCCATCGAGTATGGGTTTTGTTGGTCGTGTGTACCATATTGACTTTTTCACACTCTCCGGAAGTTCCGTTCCGGTGTTAGATGAAGTAGTAACGGTGGTATTGCCGTACGGTGCCGCTCAGGTTTCTGGATTTATCGAGTCAACTTTGGAACCGCGGCGTTGGACCGGCTCGGCATGGTCGCTCGTCTCAGGATTTATTTTAGATACAGATGCTAAAACGGTTACTTTTTCTACCACTCAATTCAGCACATTCGCACTTTTTGCAGAGGAGGAGCCAGAACCCGAACCAGAATCGTCACCAGCACCATCTAGCGGAAGCGGGGGCGGTGGAGGCGGTGGAATTATCTCGACTTCCTCAACAAACGAGGTGTCTCCAGAACAAGGAGAATATCCGAATCATTCCGTTGATTCGATATCGCTACCTGTGAGTGGCACACAAGAAACCGCCACCCTTCCCAAATTAGAAAAAACAGAATCCGGCTTAGGAAATATGGTGCCAGCAGAAATAATAGTCGTCACTGAAATTCCACCCGTTGTATACCCCGGTAAAAGTTTCTTAGTACGAGGCAAGACAGCACCCCATACGGCAGTAAGAGTATGGTCAGAATGGGACTCAACGCCTCAAAATATGCTCGTAAATATATTTTCGGCTTTTAGCTCCATTATGACGGGCACAAAAGCAGACCAGCTTGAACCCCATTATTACATAGCAACTGTATATGCCGATGGGTCGTTTATGCTGGAACACCCGCCTATTCCCAAACGAAATTCAGGTGTACTCACGATATGGGCCGAGGCGCTAGATGAGGAAGAAATCGCCACCATCGGTCTTTCGGAAGTAAAATCCATTCCTATCCAAAGAGTCTCAAACACACTATTCGAAGATGGCGTCGTTGTGGCGCTCCTCCTTTTTGTGCTTCTTGTTATGCTCGGAATATGGGTGGGAAGGAAAAAGATTTCCTCGTTTATAAATAAGTCATGAGGGAGATGAAAAGAAATTGAGGGGGCCCCGCCCGCGATCCTTCCTGCCCTTCGCGGACGGGATTTGCGCGCGCATGGGCGGTGTGGGGCAAGCGCATTCGCATTTGCGCCTCGGGCATTTCCGCTAGGGCGTCCAGGGCTACGGATGAGCGCCGCCGTTCTATTGCAATACAAAACTCCAGTAGCGGAAGCGACACCACGAAGGAACGGTATGAAAACGAGGAGGGGGGTTGTGCGAGGGCGGACTCCGAAGGCACGTTCAAGCGAACGATATGCTCTCGACGAACCACAAAGAGCAATACGGCACCGTAAACTCCGAACGACCACTGCGAGGAGGAGCCCGACGCTGGGGGGAGGATTCCTTTCTCCCCCCAAATGGAGCGGTGCCCGAGCAAGCGCCGAGCACGGCGCACTTGCGAGGAAAAGCACCGCACCTAGGCATCTAGGCGCGAGTAGCCCTAGCGGAAATGCCCGAGGCGGATGCCGAGGGTGACACCCCGTGCCCTGAACGACCACTAGCGAAGAAATATGGCACGAGGCACCGAATTGGGTAGCCGCCGCTTCCTATCTTAACAGGAAGCCCGACCGAGCCCCGTTTCCGCCCATTCAATTTCAAAAAGAATCCCCCCGCGAAAAAGAAAAAGCATGGAGAGCGGAAACGGGGCGAGGGCGGACGCGCGGTACTCCGCGCGTGGGTCGGAATGATTGGAGTCACCACAGAGTCCGAGCGTACGAATTAGTCCCAAGCTACCACGCGCGCGGAGCGTGCGAGTCAATCAGGATGCTGGCTAAAATAGGTTCGAGCGGAGTACAATAGGGACTCCAAATTAAGCAAAATATTTTTGGGATCAAACAAGAGACGCGGGTTTTCCGCCCAAGGCGGACAGGCCCTCCTACGAATCACACAGTGATTTTTCGCGGTATTCCGCTCAATTTTGAAAGTTATTTAATGTTTGATACAATTCTTGGGCACTTGCCACCTTAGCTCAGTTGGTAGAGCGGTGCTTTCGTAAAGCATAGGTCCGCGGTTCGAGTCCGCGAGGTGGCTCAAGTACAAAACTTACATAACAGCAAATTACGGAATGAAAAAGGTAACTCCGATAGTTATCGGGTTTCGATTTTGTGATAGTATTGCTGTGGTATAGTTATTAATGTAATTCCGATGTAACATCGGAACAATTGTTTTGTAGTTGTATTTTTCATCTGCAATTCAAAATTCAAACAAAACAACCGTGTTTCAAGCATTGAAGGGAAAATATGACACTTATAATGCTCACGTGAGTATTCATGCGGGCGCTGGCGGTGAAGATGCAAAGGATTGGGCAGACATGCTCCATCGCATGTATATTCGCTATGCCGAACGGCGAGGATGGAAAGTTAATGCGCTTGATGAGCGTTCGTTTGAGGTTCGTGGAGAGTACGCGTATGGCATTATGCGCCTGGAACAAGGCGTACATCGCCTTGTGAGAATTTCACCCTTTTCCGCAAAAAAATTGCGGCATACTTCATTTGCCCTCGTGGAAGTTGTTCCGGTCTTTCAAGACGCTCATAAGAAACTTGTTATTCCCGAGAACGACATTCGATATGAGCTTTCTAAAGCCGGGGGTCCGGGTGGGCAAAATGTAAATAAACGAGAGACCGCTGTTCGGGCGGTGCATATTCCAACTGGCATCGCTGTTTCCTCACGCAATGAGCGCTCGCAGGCGCAGAACAAAGAAAAAGCGTTGCATATTTTAACTTCAAAGCTTCTTCATCTTATGGAGGTAACGCAAAAGCAAGAACTCTCTGATTTACGCAGTCATGCGAAACCCGAGTGGGGAAGTCAGATCAGGTCATATGTTCTTCATCCGTATAAAAAAGTAAAAGACCATCGTACGGGTGTTATGAGTTCACAGCCGGAAGACGTGTTAGATGGTGATCTTGATAAATTTATTGAATCTGAATTACAATTGTAATCAGGCGAGCTTGAATTGTTATTCAGGCTTTTTTCCTGTAGACTAAGGTAATTGTATTTATTGTATGCTTACGCTTACGAACGTTGCCAAATACTACAACCACAAGACGGTTGCTCTTGAGGATATCAACCTTTCTATTGAACCAGGTGAGTTTGTTTCTATTGTTGGTAAATCTGGTGCTGGTAAATCAACACTCATAAAACTTCTTATTGGAGAAGAAAAGCCGACCAAGGGTCGGATTGTTTTTGGTTCTTATGATGTTGGCAAGTTACAACCGAATGAGTTGCCGTTTTTGCGTCGGCAGATCGGCGTTGTGTTTCAGGACTTTCGTCTTCTTCCTACTAAGACAGCGTATGAAAATGTTGCTTTTTCATTGGAAGTCGAAGGACGTCCGCAGGGCGAGATTGATGAGTTGGTTCCACAGGTTCTTGATATGGTTGGTTTGGCGGAGAAACATCGTAATTTTCCCAAAGAGCTTTCGGGCGGTGAGAAACAGCGTGTTGCTATTGCTCGTGCTATGATTCGTCGTCCGGCGGTGTTAATTGCTGATGAGCCGACAGGAAACCTTGATGATGTGAATACCGATGAAATTATGAAATTGTTAGGAAAAATTAATGAGCTCGGCACAACGGTTATTCTCGCAACGCATGAGCGGAAGATTGTGAACGATTTGGGTAAGCGTGTGGTGTCTATGAGTGGTGGGCGTGTTGCACGTGATGAAAAACACGGGAAATACGTCATAGTTTAGGTTATAGATTTTAGAGAATAGGTTATAGTGTAAGAACAATATGATCACTTCGTTTTTTAGGATTGTTAAATACGGTATTCAAAACTTCTGGCGTAATGGATGGCTTTCGGTTGCAACCATTCTCGTTCTTGTTCTTGCGATATTAGTGTTCCAGTCGTTGTTTTTGTTCGGTGCGTTTAGTAATGCCGCGGTTGCTTCCATTCAAGACAAGATTGATATCAGTGTTACGTTTAAAACAACTACTTCAGAAGATGACATTTTGAGTCTTGAGCGGTCACTTGAAGATTTGACTCACGTAAAAGCTGTTCAGTACATTTCGCGCGACGAAGCGTTTGAGCTTTTCAAAGAAGAACATAAAGATGATCAAGTTATCGCTCAAGCGCTTGATCTTGTTGACGGCAATCCGCTCTTAGCATCGCTTAATATTAAGGCAGAGCGTCTTGAGGATTATTCTTCCATTGCTTCCTATCTTGGTACCGAGAATTTCGCAAGCCTGATTGAAAAAGTAACCTATTACCAAAGCCAGAATGCCATTGAGCGTCTTGATAGTATTATTGGCACGTTTCAGCGGATTGGGCTTGGTGTTGCAATCTTCCTTGCGTTTGCGGCGGCGCTTGTTACGTTTAATACGATTCGCCTTGCGATTTATTCGAACCGTGATGAGATTTCAATTATGCGCCTTGTTGGCGCCTCTAATCTTTTTATTCGTGGGCCGTATGTTATTGAGGGGATTATCTATGGCGTTGTAGCGGGTATTGTCGGTATGCTTATCTCACTTCCGTTTATTTTTACGATTGCGCCTTACACAGACGTTCTTGTTCCGGAGTTTAGCTTGCAGGGTTATTTTTCAGCGACCCTTCTTCCTCTCCTTACATACCTTATTTTATTTGGCATTGTTTTGGGCACTGCTTCAAGCTATATTGCCGTTCGGCGCTATTTAAAGGCATAAAAAATCTGGGTGTTTTGTTCCCGGATCTTCTCGTGAATTCTTTAGAGGTGGGTGGGGTATAGATGAGTAGATCTTTTGTTTTTGCGAGTTCTCGCGGATCGGTTGCCCTTCGCAATGCTTCGAAGAATGGCTCTGCTTCTTGCATTGCTTTTCGATATTGCGCGTCGAGTACTCCACCCTCGAAATCTTTCAGCAACTGCTCCAGCGCACTCTCAAGCCTTGGGTCGTCCATGAATAACTTCCTTTTTTCTGTGGCGGTTTGTCTTTTAGGATACTACAAATTGCCCTTTTAGCAACCTCTTGCGTAGACTGCTAAGATTTGTTATACTCTAGCATTATCAACTAATTATCATATTTATGAATGTAAAACCACTTTCTAATCATTTATTCATTGAACCCGTTGAAGAAGACAAGACAACAAAGTCGGGTCTTGTTATTCCTGATACCGCTGAACGAGAACGTCCTATGAAGGGAAAGATTCTTGCGGCAGGTCCGGGTAAGCTGAATGATAAAGGCGAACGCATTCCGCTTTCTGTCAAGGTTGGTGATGTTGTTTTGTTTAAAAAATATGGCCCCGATGAGATTGAGTTTGATGGCAAAAAGTATTTGGTCGGAGAAGAAGATGATGTATTAGCAATTATTAATTAACAAACAACTAATAACTAGCAACCAATAACGGTTTTCGTTGTAAGTAATTAGTTATCGGTTGTGGGTTACAACATATATGGCAAAAAATATTTTATTTAATGATGAAGCTCGCACCGCGATGAAGCGGGGTATTGATAAGCTTGCTGATGCCGTCAAAATGACACTTGGGCCTCGTGGCCGTGCAGCTGTTATTGAGAAGGGATATGGCTCTCCGCAAGTTACGTTTGATGGCGTGACGGTAGCAAAAGAAATTGAACTTGAGGATAAGTACGAAAATCTTGGCGCGGAATTTATTAAACAAGCGGCTGATAAAACCAACGATAAGGTTGGTGACGGTACGACAACTTCCGTCGTGCTCGCACAAGCAATGATTGATGAAGGTGAGAAAGTTATTTCTGAAACTGGCTTTAATGTTATTCAGCTTGCTGAAGAGATTAAACGCGGTAGTGAAGCAATTATCAAAAAACTTGAGAATCAAAAAGAAGAAATTAACGATAGTAAAAAAGTTCAAGAAGTTGCGACTCTTTCTGCGAAAAACCCTGCTATTGGAAAACTGATTGCTGAAGTTATGGAGAAGATTGGCCGTGACGGTGTTGTTACGGTTGATGACTCCAATACGCTAGAAAATAGTTATGAATTTGTTGAGGGAATGCAGTTTGATCGTGGATACGTTTCTCCTTACATGATCACGAATCAGGAGCGTATGGAGGCTGTTATCGAAGATCCTTATATCTTAGTTACTGATAAGAAAATTACTTCTGTAAGCGATATTTTGCCTCTGCTTGAAAAGATTATGCAGAGTGGTAAGAAAGAACTTGTTATTATTGCTGACGAAGTTGAAGGTGAGGCGCTTGCTACGTTTGTAGTGAATAAGCTTCGTGGCATTTTCACCGTGCTGGCGATGAAAGCTCCTGGTTTTGGTGATCGCAAAAAGGATATGCTTCAAGATATTGCGATTGTTACTGGTGCGCAGCTTATTTCTGAAGAGTTGGGGAAGAAGATTGACAGTGTTGAGCTTGGCGATTTGGGTCACGCGAAAAAGGTTGTTGCTGATAAGGATAGTACAACTATCGTTGATGGTCAGGGTGACAGGAAGGTGATTGAAGACAGGATTGCTCAACTTAAGGCGCAGGTTAAGAACAGCGATTCAGAATTTGATAAAGAAAAATTACAGGAACGTCTCGGTAAGCTTGCTGGTGGTGTTGCGGTTCTGAAAATCGGCGCTCCTACAGAGTCAGCTCAAAAGGAATTAAAACAACGTGTTGAAGATGCCGTTGCGGCAACGCGCGCGGCCATGGAAGAGGGTATTGTTCCCGGTGGTGGTATGGCGCTTTTCAATGTTGTGAGTGTTAACGCTGACAATGTTTCTGATTACAATAAAGACGTTGTTAATGCTGCGCGCCAGATTTTGAAGCGCGCTATTGAAGCTCCGATTCGCGCTATTATTGCAAATAGTGGTGAATCAGCCGATGCTATTCTTCAAAAATTGCATGAGCGTAAAGATGGAGATAATTGGGTGGGATTTAATGCGCAAAAAAATGCGATTGGAGATTTAAAAGAAGCGGGGATTGTGGATCCTTTGAAAGTGACGAAGACGGCGTTTATGAATGCTGTTTCTGTTGCGAGCAACTATCTGGTGATTGGTGTTGCGATTACCGATATTCCTGAAAAGAAAGAAGATATGCCTCCAATGGGTGGTATGGGAGGTGGTATGCCGGGAATGATGTAGGCTTAGCTTGTAGATGGTAGGTTATAGAATTTCTAAAAACGGAGAGCGAAAGCTCTCTGTTTTTTGTAGTCAAGTAGACAACCTCCAGGCGGCGTGCCACGCGGGGGCTATTTGCATTGTTGAAATGCCTATTTTCTGCTATCATTCTGTTATATGAGATTACTTCTTATTGGCGTCGTTGCGGTAGTCGTTTTCGCCCTTATTGTTATTTATAATGCTTTGGTTCGGTTGCGCGTTCGAACAAAAGAGGCGCTTTCGGATATTGATGTACAGACGAAGCGTAGGTATGACCTTATTCCGAACTTGGTTGAGACGGTGAAGGGGTATGCTTCCCACGAGCAAGAAACACTTGATAAAGTTACTAGGGCTCGGACGGAGGCTATGGGTGCACACGGTAATCCTTTAGAAAAGGAGGGGAAAGAAAATATGCTTGCGGGAACACTCAAAACTTTATTTGCGGTTTCTGAAAACTATCCAGACTTGAAAGCGAATGCGAACTTCTTGGATCTCCAGCGTGAACTTGCGGACACAGAAAATAAAATTCAGGCATCACGTCGATTCTTCAATTCTGTTGTGATGGAGCTGAATACCAAAGTGGAAACATTTCCTAGCAATCTTATCGCCGGCATGTTTGGGTTTAAGAAAGAGAAATTCTTTGAAACCACGAATGCTGCCGAGCGTGAGAATGTGAAGGTGAAGTTTTAGCGAAGCACGTTGTAGCTGTTGTAAGGTTATAATTGTTGTAATGGAGTACGACGATAATTTTAAACAATACAGATTTGAAGACCTTGAAGTTTGGAACCTTAGCATGAAGATTGTGCATGAAGCATATGGTCTCACTGCAAAATTTCCTCATGACGAATTGTTTGGACTTACTAATCAATTGAAAAGAGCGACTGTTTCTGTTTCGTTGAATATTGCCGAAGGAAGTGGGCAGTCTACAGATAAAAGTTTCCTTCTCTATTTGCGTCGTGCGAGAGCATCTACCTTGGAATGCGTTGCTTGTATTAAAATAGCCATTCAAGAGAATTTTATTGAAGAAAGTGCCATACAAACTCCTAATGATTTACTCAAAAAAGAGTATTTTAAATTAGTGGCTTTGGAGAAATCAATTGCGAATAAATCTAGTTAATTCGTTTACAACATTTACAACAAGTAGAACATTATAGTATGGCTTCTTTATACACCCACAAAGCAAGAAATATTCGCAAGACGTGGTTGATTTTTATTCTCTTTCTCGGGGTGGTGATTGGGATTGGTTTTTTGTTTGCGCAGGTGTATCAGAGTTCTGCGATTTTGTATTTTGCAATTGGGTTCAGTTTGGTTATGAACATTATTGCGTATTGGTATTCGGATAAGATTGTTCTCAGAATGGCAAATGCAAAACCAGTGACACGAGAGAATGCACGCGAGCTTTATAATATTGTTGAAAACCTTGCTATTACCGCAGGACTTCCGACGCCAAAAATTTATATTGTAGAAGATCCAGCACCGAACGCGTTTGCAACTGGTAGGGATCCCAAGCATGCTGTGGTTGCGGTTACGACAGGACTCCTTGAACGACTGGACCGATCCGAGCTTGAAGGTGTGCTTGCGCATGAATTTTCACATATTGGGAACAGGGACATGCTTGTTTCGACGGTTGCGATTATTTTAGTTGGATTTGTGTCACTGCTTGCTGATATATTTTTCCGATCACTTTTTTGGGGTGGGGGACGAAGAAATAATAATGATAAGAATGGCGGTCTTTTTCTTGTTATTGGCATTGTTCTTTCAGCGCTTGCTCCGTTTGTCGCAACCCTTATGCATTTGGCAATTTCTCGCAGGCGGGAGTTTCTAGCTGATACTTCCGGAGCACTCTTGACGCGCTATCCAGAAGCGCTTGCTTCTGCACTTGAGAAAATATCTAGCGACCAACACCAGCTCAAAACCGCGAACAATACCACGGCGCATCTTTGGTTAAGTGATCCTTTTAAAGGGAAGAGTAAAAAGTTTTTCTTACATAGTCTTTTTATGACTCATCCGCCGGTTGCAGAGCGTATTAATATTTTGCGTAATATGAAGACATAATTTATGTCACGGCTTCTTATTGCTTCACATAATCCCGGGAAGATTAATGAGTTTCGTATGGAGCTAGCTGATTTGAGCATTGCTCTTTCAAGCTTGCAAGATTTTACTGAACCGTTTTCTGTTGATGAGACGGGGAATACGTTTGAGGAAAATGCGATTTTGAAAGCTCGTGAGTACGGGCGGCACTTTGGGTTACCTGCGGTTGCTGATGATGGCGGTTTGGAGATTGAGGCACTGCATGGTGAGCCGGGCGTGAAGACGCGGCTTTGGCTTGACCCCAAGCGTGAGGCGACTGACGAAGAATTGGTTCACTATTGTCTCGAACGAATGAAGGGTGAGAAAAATCGTCTTGCGTCACTTACTACTGTTGTTGCGTTTTTTGACGGCAATCAAGTGTATACGAAGCGAGCTTCTATCGAGGGGACAATTGTGAATAAACAACCCGAAGGAAGAATTGAACCTGGCTATCCCTTTCGGTTATTACTTTTCATTCCCCAGTACGGTAAGGTGTTTCAGGATTTAACAAAGGAAGAACATTTGTTGATTAATCATCGCAGGAAAGCAATTCGTGCACTCAAGCCAACAATTGCGGCGTACTATGCGCATAAGCAATGAGACGAAGCATGTAGCGTTTCCGGTTGTTGTTCGGGAAATGAAGCATTTTTCGGAAAAACTTTTGGGGCTGCTGTACCCAGGGAGGCCGGAGGCGGTTTACTTCCGCGCGCGTTTTGGTATTCATACGTTTTTTATGAAGCATCCGATTGATGTGCTTGTACTCGATCATGATTTTCGTATTGTGGCTATTCGGCATTCACTTCGGCCGTGGCGATTTTTTTTCTGGTCTTTTCGCTATTCTCGCGTGCTTGAATTACCCATTGATTCGATTCAACGGAGTGGGACGGAACTAGGTGACAAGTTGGAGTTGATTCGGTAAGATGGCAGTGCAAGTTGGGCTAAACCAATCTGCTTCTGCAGATTGGTCGCCCGAGAGGAGGCGTCGCATAGTGGTCTAGTGCACCGTCTTGGAAAGGCGGCAGGGCGAAAGCCCTCGAGAGTTCGAATCTCTCCGCCTCCGCCCCGAAAAATATTTTTTGAATTCCCTACGGAATTGGTTTAGGATGGGGGTGGTGGAAATTTCCGTAGTGGGTGGGGTTTTCTGTCTCCGTCAGTAACACTTATCATTGGATTTATGCTAAAGGAAAATACAACTTTATGAAGATATCAATTCCAAAACAAGAATAGGAGATAAATCCTGAAGATTTGGGAGCTTTCGAAAAGTAATTATCCCTGGATTTTTAAAGGAATTTTCGGGAATGTTGCAGGATGGCGTGAAGGGCTGGCGTGCGAGAAATATAATTAAGATTTTAATGAAAACAAAAGAGTTGATTGAAAGCTTTGGGCTTATCCAGCAAGAGCTTAGTGGAAAATTTTTCGTACAAGCTTTAGACAAAGTGAGTATTGAAGATGAAGAAAGTTTGCAGGATAAATGGGCGACACTACTTAGTAATGCTTCTACGGGTCAAGCGCGGGCTGATATTAAGTATGTAAACATTTTGTCTGATTTAGAAGCAGATGAAGTTAGATTTTTGACGACATTATATACGGTACGGGTCAAGGTAGAAAATGCAGTATAGCTGGTCATATCCCGGATTCGGAAGGATATAGAGACTGGGATCCAAAATACGCTCAATTTGAATCAAATATGGTCGCAAGGTTTTTTGATTTTCCCGAGCAAAGAGTTAGAGTCATGGTTGATCATTTCTACAGCTTGGGTATTTGTCAAGCACCCGCTATGAGAACTATTACCGCAGGCGGTGGTCTGCATCCATTAATAAAAACAAACATGTCTTTTTCTTTTACTGATCTTGGCCGAGATTTTCTTGAAGCAGTAACCCGTAGAAATATAGAATCAGATGAAAAACATTCCTGACTCCTATGCAGAGATTTGTGTAAGCTCAAGAAAAAAATTTTTTGAAAAAATTTTTCATGCACAAACTCCCGCCTGATTTTAAAAAAGCAATCAATTCCGATTTTCATGCGAAGCATCTGTGGGCGGATATCACACCGCTTGCGCGGAATGAGTGGATCTGTTGGGTGATTTCTCCTAAAAAAGCCGAAACCAGAAAACGGCGTATTGTTGTCGGTATGGACAAGATGCGTAAAGGTATACGCCGACCGTGTTGTTGGGCGGGGTGTCCGCATCGGTGAGGCAATATTACCGCTTGTGTAATTCCCAGCTTTTCAGCTAGGGGGTTTTTCTATTTTCAGTTCGGTGCAGAGTTTGGTATGATGAGTGATATGTTTCGGAGAACATCGAAGCGGGCGGGATTGCTCACTAATCGGATTGAGGCATTTAGTGATGGTGTTTTTGCAATTGCTATCACACTTCTTATTCTTGAAATTGCTATTCCTGAACTTACGCAGTTTGAATTACAGGATGGCGAACTTTTTATGAGTCTTGTTGCTCTGTGGCCGAAGTTTCTTTCGTTTATTATTAGCTTTGGCATTATTAGTATTTTCTGGGTTGGGCACGCGATTATGTTTCACTTCATTGTTCGTTCTGACAGAATGCTCTTGTGGCTCAACTCACTTCTTCTTTTAGGTGTTGCGTTCATTCCATTTCCGGCTGCACTTATTGGCGAATATGCTCCAGAGAAGATATCGGTCATTTTATATGGCGCGACACTTTGTTTTACAGGCATTGTTTTTGCTTTTATTTGGCTTCACGCTTCTCGCAACTATCATCTCATTAACCCTAAGATGCCTGATGACATTGTGCACCTTGCGAAAAAAACTGTTTGGCTTGCGCCTCTCGTTTATGCCATTGCTGTTTTCTTTGCCTTTTTTGCGCCACTTGTCAGTATCGCTCTTTACATCTTTCTTCCACTTGTTTATATCATTCCCAGTCCGATTGATGCCATTGTTGATGCCGCTGTTCTCGAGTAATAATGAGTTTTATGAAAAATATTCTTAAAGAATTTGAATCATTCGCGCTTAAGGGTAGTGTTATTGATCTTGCGGTTGCCATTGTTGTAGGAACAGCTTTTAACAAAGTTGTTTCTTCGCTGGTGAACGATATGATCTTACCACCCCTTGGGCTTCTTCTTGGGAGGGTGAAGTTTTCCAGTCTACAAATTGCTCTTTATCACCCCGAAGGAGGAGAGGTTATCGCGCTTCGCTACGGACAATTTTTACAAACTATTCTTGATTTTTTTGTTATCGCGTTTTCGGTTTTTGTGGTTATCAAATTTTTCAACCGGCTTATTGCGCGGGATGAAAAAGGAAAGAAGTCTTGATTTTTTTAACTTCAACTTACCGCAAGAGTAAAATTCAAAAATACGTTATAATATAGGCAATGGAACATGATACTGGTAGCGTTGTTGTTAAGGATGCGGTAAAAAAGAAGAGGTCTTTCCGATGGAAATGTATTTCCTATTAGTTTTTATTGTTATTGGAGTTGGTAGTTATGGATACTTCTGGTTTCAAAAAACGACCACGTTACGTTATGAAGCTGAGCAGGTTATTCAGATGGCTACTTTGTATACCGCATTAAAATCTGAAATTGACTCAGAACGTTCGCGATGCGAGAATTTTATAGCGCAAAAAGAGGGAAGCTTTGGAAATTTTGAATATTGTAAATTATTTCTCGATTGAGTAGATCGACTACAGACCATTCGCTAATTATTTTTTTAGGAACAGTTGCTTTAAGACATTTGTCGGTCTTTTATTGTTTTCGTGAGGATTTTACTCGATCGGTTGCTTTCAATAATTGCTTTCGTAGACGTACGCTCTTTGGCGTTATTTCTAGATATTCATCATTGCGCATGATTTCAAGCCCACTTTCGATTGAAAGTTTTATGGGGGGTGTTAGCGTGATTGCGTCATCATTTCCAGAAGAGCGCATGTTGCTTAATTGTTTCCCTTTTGTTGGATTTACTGCTAAGTCTTGGCCTTTTGAGGTGTTGCCTATTACCATTCCCTCGTACACTTCTGTATTGGGGCCAATGTAAAGTTGTCCTCGTTCTTGCAGATTGAAAAGCGCAAACCCAAGCGCTGTGCCCGGCACCATGGATACCATTGCTCCTGTCGCGTGTTTTTCGATGATTCCGACGTGTGGTTTAAATCCTGCAACATGACTGCTTAGTATTCCTTCGCCGCGCGTATCAATCATAAATTCACCGCGATATCCTAAGAGTCCGCGTGTTGGGATTTCGAATACAATCCGAGTTTGTCTGTCTTGTTGCTTCATGTCGCTCATCAACCCCTTACGTTTCGCGAGTTTTTCAATAACAGAACCTGCATACGCACTCGGAACATCGATGGTTATTTCATCAAACGGTTCTTGCAGAACACCGTCTACTTCCTTTGTAATAACGCGTGGTTGAGAAACCTGGAGTTCGTATCCTTCTCTGCGTATTGTTTCGAGTAGTACCGCGATGTGCATTTCGCCTCGCCCGGAAACGTGGTAGCGGTCGGTTGCAGAAAAATCAATCATTAATCCCACATTTACTTCGAGTTCTTTTTTGAGTCGTTCTTTGATTTGGTTATTTGTTACAAATTTCCCCTCTTTTCCTGCGAAGGGACCGTTATTTACGAGGAGGTCGAGTGTAATTGTTGGTTCATCGATTGCAATAGCGGGGAGTGCTTCTTGGTTTTCGTTTTCACATATTGTTTCGCCAATATCAATGTCGCCTATACCTGCAATCATAACGAGGTCTCCGGCATGTACCGTTTTTACTTCTATGCGTTCGAAACCATGAAATGTATACAGCTTTGTAATGGTCGCCATTCTCGTTGAGCCCGATTTATCTTTAATACACACGCGCTGTCCTGTTGATGCTGTTCCTTCATATACTCTTCCTATTGCGAGGCGTCCTACATAGTCGTCATATCCAAGGTTGAATGGTTGCATACGGAGCGGGAGATTCGTGTCGTGTGGCGCTGGTGGAACGTGTTCGAGAATGGTGTCGAGGAGGGGAGTGAGGTCGCTTGATTCATCAAGGATTTTCTTTTTTGCGATGCCTTGCGTGCCTATTGCGTAAACCGTTGTAAAATTCAACTGCTCGTCGTTTGCACCAAGATCCATAAATAGCTCAAGTACCTTTTCGTGCACCTCTTCTGGTTGTGCTGCTGGCTTGTCCATTTTATTTAAAACCACAATAGGTTTGTGCCCGAGTTCGAGTGATTTTTTTAAAACAAATTTTGTTTGAGGCATGGGTCCTTCTTGCGCGTCTACTACGAGAAGAACAGAATCGATTGATCGCAGTACTCGTTCAACTTCCGATCCGAAGTCCGCGTGGCCCGGTGTGTCTACTATGTTTATTTTTGTATCTTTATATAGAAGCGAAGCATTTTTTGCATAAATCGTAATACCGCGCTCTTGTTCAAGCGCATTTGAATCCATACTCGTACCGTCATTTACCATGCCGGTTTGCTTCATAAGGGCGTCTACGAGTGTAGTTTTTCCATGGTCAACGTGAGCGATAATCGCAATATTACGTATCTCTTTGTACTCCATGTTTTATTACGGGTTTTAGTGAATTTTTGTGCGACGCGGTTTTTATACAAAGGTCAATGCTGTTCCTTTGTGTGTGCCTCTTCCTGTTCTTCCGATGCGGTGAATGTAGTCGTCAAATGATTGCGGGATGGTGTAGTTGATGACGTGGGTAACGTCCTTGATATCAAGGCCGCGTGCGGCAACGTCGGTTGCTACGAGGATGTTGATGGCATTTTTTCTAAACATTGTGAGCGATCGCTGGCGCTGGCGCTGGCGTTTGTCACCGTGGATAGAATCTACCTTAAATCCTGTTTTGTAGAGTTTTACCGCAAGATGTTCAACGTCTCTTTTTGTTTCACTGAAAATTAATACTTTTTCAATCTCTGGTCGTTTCAATATTTCTATCAACATATCAAATTTTCCTAAAGCATTATCCACGCGCACTACGTCTTGGCGTACGTTTTCCGTTGTTTGCCCCGTTTGCACTTGAATGGTTACGGGATTTTTTAAGAACCGATGAACTAACTTTTCGATACTCTCCGGTAGCGTTGCTGAAAAAAAGAGCAGTTGACTATCGGCTGGCGTTTCTTTCAGCATTGCTTGAACTGTGTTGATGAATCCCATATCAAGCATGCGATCCACTTCGTCTAAAACGATAGTTGTGCATGTTTTGAAATCGATATATTTTCTCCTCGCAAGATCTTCAAGTCTTCCAGGTGTTCCAATGATAACGTTTGGATTTCTGGTAAGGCTTCTTAATTGATATTGCATGGGAGAGCCGCCAATGCAAACAGAGGAAAATATTTTCATTCCTTCGGAAAATGATCTGAACTCACTATCGATTTGCATCGCAAGTTCTCTGGTCGGCGTGATGATGAGTACTCGTTCTGATCGGTTGTTATAAATTTTGTTAATAATGGGCAATAGAAACGCCGCCGTTTTTCCCGTTCCTGTGTTTGCAAGACCAATGATGTCGTTTTTTTCCATGATAGGCTTGATTGCTTGGTCTTGAATAGGCGTTGGCATTGTGTAATTGCGCTTCTTCAAATTCATTTCTAAATCGCTGCATAACCCGAAATCGCTAAATGCATGCATAATGGCATGTTGTTTTCTTGGCTTCGTTGATGATGCTTTTTCGATAAAGGTCTGTATATCAATCTTTTTTTCCATGCGCCTTCTTCCATTTGCAGGTCTCCTATTATATGTTCCTTGATTTCTGCTTGGCTGGTATGTTTGGTACGTGTTTCTATAGCCGCTTTGTCCGCCGTTTCTTGTATTTTTGTAACTTGAGCCACTTGTTCTCCTTCTTGATGGAGCTTGATTCGTGCGTGTATTTGTCTGGTGGCTACTAGCCCCTCTTCCTGTTCGCTGTTTTGTGTTGTTTCGGTTCATAATTTTGTTTTTGCGCATAAAAAAAAGACGCCTATTGTTGGATTTTTAACATTTCTCTCTTCGCTGTTTCTATACCCTGAAATGTTATCCACCAACACGGTGTCTTTGGTACCTAAACAGTTCTCTTCGAAATGGTTTTGCTATTCAACCGAATATAGCATATACGCTATATTAATGCAAGTGGCAAGTATTTCCGGTCTTTTGACCATCTTTTGTATGCCTTTTTTATTCGTTCTTATTCTCCCGGCGTTGGTGTTTCGTTGTCTTCCCAATCAGCTCCGGTGTCTGTGTCGTTGGTGAGGTTGTTCCTTTTTAGCGAGTGTCCTTCAGCGCTATCGGGAACTGAGGGCGTAAATACGTCAGTGTTTGTTCCATAGCTCATTGCATCAATTTCCTCCTCGGTATTTGAAAGAAATACTGCATCACCGGTATTCGCGAGGCCATTTGATCCAATAGAGCTTTCAAGCATGATTACCTCAGTTCCTAGGGGAATGTTCCAGAATGACGCCGTGGTGGTTGCTGGCGTTATTAGAAGAAATCCGCCGCTTGGTATCATTGTTCCTTCGGGCAGCTCATCTGCCGTTGGTGATAGTGCATCACCGATAAACCATCCACCTACATCCACCGCTTCTCCTGTTCCATTGTAGAGTTCAATCCATTCATTGTTGGTTTCTGATCCGTGCGTTTCGTCGACATCATAATATACTTCACTGATGAGGATGTGATCAATGGTTGATGCAATTGGTTCGGTTGCTTCTACGGTTATTGATTTTGTTGTGGTTGCCGTACCATTTCCGCACGAAAGAGCGTATGTACTTGTTGTTGCTACTGTTTGTATTTCTTCTCCGGATGTTGTTTTGCTGCCACTCCAGCTCTCTGAGGCTTCACAGGCGTTTGTGTTGATTGAGTCCCACATGAGTGTTGTTGTTCCTCCCGCCGTGACCATTGTCGGATTGGCGTTTAGTGAAAGTGTTGGCATTGGAGGAGGTGGTGGAGGTGGGGGAGGAGGCGGAGGTGGTGGGTTATCTACGCAGAAGCTTCGTTTTAGTGTTACTCCAAATCTCATCTCTAATATTGAGAGGCGATCGCATATTCGTTCGTATATATTTGCGCGGTGTGACTCTATGAATGCTCGCTGGCTTGCGTGCACATCTATTCCACCTATTGCTAGGAAGATAAGGAGTCCTGTAACTCCACTTATTATTCGTATGATGTATTGTTTTTTCATACTCGCTTGTTAATGTTTCTTATGGTTCTTTTCATTATATGATTATATTTTGTTTTCTCAAAGCTTTTGTGTGTATAAGTTTTTAATTTTAACTCTACTTTCTTTTTCCTCAACAATGTTCTATTGTGGTGGTGTGATCGTGCCGATTCTCCTTTCTTTTACATCCTCCTTTCTATCATTAGACTATTGCAACAATGGTTAAGAGTGAGGGATCGGCACGATCTTTTTTTATGAAGCCTTTTTTTATTCTTGTTTTTTTTATTCTTGTTTTTGGATTCGTTGCGGGAGGTTTCTTTTTTTCGCGCAATGTTTCAGCGCCTGATTATACTCTCGACGATACTTTAGAGCACACTTCCCATTCTCCCATTCTTTCCATATCCCCGGTCTCCACTCCTTCTCCTGCTATGGTGGTGAGTCCTCCTTCTTCGGTACTTTCTGAAGGCGAGATTGTTAATCCTCTTCCTTCTCAAGAGGTAATTAGTTATCCGTGGCATAGTAATATTACCGCAACGGTTTTTTGGGTAGGGGAACCAATTGGTAATGGCTCATCGGAGGATAATGCGCTTAGTTGTTGGGACGATCGTTGGCAAGAGCATTATGGCGGATATGATGATCCGTTTAACCGTAATGGCTATTATCCTGCTGATTTTATGCCGCAGGATCAGAATTTTTATGTGAGTGTTCCGTATGATGATTTTGACGACGAGGGAAGGAAGGCGAGTGCTTCAGTTGTTGTTCCCTGGGCAGGAGAAGGAGATTGGAGTGGTAGTAGTATGATGAAGGGTCAATGGGTTGAGGTTCAACATAACGACACCGTTTGCTACGCGCAGGTAAATGATTGCGGGCCGTACGAGTATGATGATTCTGAATACGTTTTTGCTTTAAATGGAAAGGCACATACACCAAAAAATAAGCGAGCGAATAATGATGGTATGGATGTTTCTCCCGCACTTCGTGATTGTCTTCATTTTAAGGGCTTGAATAATGCTGATAATAAGATCAATTGGCGTTTTATTTCTGCTTTAGCAGTTCCGGATGGACCTTGGAAGGAATTTGTGACAAGTTCGAATGTTTTTTGGGAATAGGGTTCATTTTCCTTGTTCATGATTTCGATGTATTCTTGATTTATGAAGCCTGATATTCGACGTTCATTACGTTTATATGTCACTGGTCTTGTGATGGGCATTGCCGATCTTATTCCTGGCGTTTCTGGTGGAACGATCGCGTTTATTTCCGGTATTTACGAAGAGCTTTTGGTCAGTATTAAGCTGGTAACCGGGGAAGTGCCAAAACTTTTTTTTCAGGGACATTTTCGAAAAGGATGGTCGCTTATTCCGTTTCGTTTTCTTCTTTCCCTCGGTGCGGGTATTCTCACCGCGATTATTTTACTCGCCTCAACCTTTTCCTTTTTTTTAAAAACGTATCCAACGTTTGTTTGGGCGTTCTTTTTCGGATTAGTACTTGCTTCTATTGCTCTCGTTCTGAAACGTATTCGACGATGGCGGTCTTTTTATAGTTTCGGATTTTTTCTTGCTGCACTTTTTGCTTATGTACTTGTCGGCATGGTTCCTGTCGAAACTTCGGCGGCGCTTTGGTTTATTTTTGTGAGCGGTATGCTTGCTATTTCTGCTATGATTCTCCCCGGTATTTCGGGTTCGTTTATTCTTCTCTTGCTAGGAAAGTATGAACAAATTCTTGATGCTGTTATTGATCATAACGTTGGACTCCTGGCCGTTTTTTTTCTTGGTGCTTTGTTTGGTCTTGCACTTTTTGCCCGTTTTCTCTCATGGCTTTTTTCTCGGCATCACGATATTTCTGTTGCGCTTCTTGCTGGTTTTATGCTTGGTTCTCTTCGAAAAATTTGGCCTTGGAAAATAACTGTTCAGACTGGCTTTGATCGACACGGTGTCTTGGTTTCGATTCGTGAGATTAATACTTTTCCGGCTTCGTTTGATCAGTCATTTTTTGTTGCACTCCTTCTTTTTCTTCTTGGCATTGTTCTTGTTTGGTATCTTCATCACACACGTTTACTCAAAGAACGGCGTGACGATCTTTGATTAAGACTTATTGTTTAGAGAGGAGCCTTCGTTACAAAGGACGTTTTATTTCGTTATATGTATTGAGCTTTTCCTAGAACAGAGTATTATTAAAGGAATAGCAATGCTTGAGTTCCAATGTAATGGTTTTGCTTTAGGAACGGCATGGTGGATAATCCATAAATAATTTCTTAGCTTATGCAACAGAATACTGCAAAGAATATACCGCTTATGATTGGCATTGCCATACCGCTTCTTATGGTTGTCTTTGTCGCGCTTGCAATTTATCTCCCAGGTGCCACTTTGGAGCCTCAATTTGATTTTCTCTATTACACGGGTGGAAATTTTGGGTTTGATGGATTTCGTCTTGAACAGGGTCATGTTGCTTTTTTTGAAGCTGAAGTTAGCGAAGATCAAAAACCCTTCCTCCCTCGTTATCCCGAACAGGAGTTGAAGCTCTATCGCCACAATGTTCTTACTGATACCAGTGTTGTATTAACCCTTGAAGAAGCCCAGCTTTTAACCCTTGATTCAAATCCCATTTCTCCTGATGGCTTTCGTCTTACGCAGGGTCGCGGCGGTGATGGTTTTTCTTTCTTTCCTTTTTTCTACAACGGTGGCGACTATCGAACGTGGTATCTCACCACTAAGCGGGCGAGTAAACCACTTACGCTTCAGGTTGGTGAAAATTCTTATTACGATGTTACATTTCTTGGCTGGGTTAATGAGCAATAGCGTTTACGTATCTCTATTATGAATAAAGAAGAATTACTTCATTCAGTTCGGTCTCTTGCAGGAGAGCATCGTCTTTCTAAGCAAGAGCTTTTGGATGCATATTATGCGGGAAGTGGAGAGAAGCGTGGTACGAAGCACGGTTTTCAGCTTGCGAAGATTTTGTATTACCTCGGTGGCATTATTGTCTTTTTAGGTCTTGTTATTTTGATTGTTCAGAATTGGCGTGATTTCAATGATGTTACGCGCATTGTGGTTACGCTTGGTCCTGCGATCGCCGCATATATTGTGGGTGTTTTGTTTTCGCGCGATGAGCAGTTTTCATTCCTCGGTAAAGTATTTCATGTGATGGGGGCCTTGCTTATGCCTGTTGGCGTTGGCGTTTCGTTTGATGTTGGAGGATATAATCTTGGATCGAGCGGTGTTGCAAGTGTAATATTGCTTCTTCTTTCTTTAGTTTACCTTGCATCCTTGTTTACTTTTCGAAAAACACTTTTTCTTATCTTCGCAACGTTTTTTACGAGTGCACTTTATTTCAGTACGACGAGTTTTCTTTTGGGATCATATACCGGATTTAGCAGTACGCATTTCTTTCAGTATCGTGTTTTGGTATTAGGGTTTTCTTATCTTTTATTTGGATATGGTTTGCTATCTGGTGCATACAAGGCATTTACTCCCTGGCTGTATGGCGTTGGTGCATTAGCATTTCTTGGCGCTGCGCTCGCACTTGGAGGATTTCGTCCCAGTCAGAATGTGTTTTGGGAACTTGCTTTCCCATTTCTTGTTTTCGGGTTTATTCTTCTTAGTATTTATTTGAGAAGCAAAGTATTTTTGTGGTTTGGGTCATTTTACTTGATGGGATATATTTTGAAAATTACCTCTGAATACTTTACTGATAGTTTAGGTTGGCCGCTTGCACTTGTTCTTGTTGGGTTTGTGTTGATGGGTGTCGGGTATTGTACGTTTTATGTGAGCAGAAAATATATCTCTCCTTCGGCGGCATGAGTTTGAGAAAGCGTTTTGATTATACGGGTATTGGCGTTGTGTATTTTTGTCATGATGGGAATGGCAAGTCTCTTATGGCGAAGCGGAGTGAAAATACTCGCGATGAGCATGGTAGGTGAGAGATTGGTGGAGGAGGTGTTGATTTTCGTGATGATGTTGGATACGATTCGCCGAGAAGTCAAAGAGGAGTATTGTACTAATGCTTCAGACATTGAATTTCTTGGTTATCGAGATGTTCATCGTGAACATACGGGAGAGCCAACGCACTGGATTGCTCTTGATTTTAAAGTTCGCATTGATCCTTCCTTAGTTCAAAATGGCGAACCTCATAAATGAGAAGTTTTCTGTTATAGTAAGTGCATGGAAAATCAATCTATAGAGCGGTTTACTGTTCCGACTATCTTGGTCATTTTTGGTATTACTGGAGACTTAAGTCGAAGAAAACTTCTTCCGGCTCTTTTTGATTTATTTTCGGGTGGGTTTTTACCTGAACGATTTAAACTTGTCGGCTTTGCGCGCAGTACGTATTCTGACGAGGAGTTTCGCACTTTTGTGCGCGATGCTCTTCAGGAACAAAACCACAACCATTCAGAAGATCAACTCAATGCTTTTTTGGGAACCATTCATTATACCCAAGGGTTGTTTGATAATCTTGAGGCGTATCAGCAGTTGTCGAAGCGTTTGGGTACGATTGATGACACGCTTGGACAATGTACGAATAAGTTATTTTATTTAGCGGTGCCGCCGAAGTTTTACGAAGAATTATTCGAACATTTAGCTGATTCGGGACTTACGATTCCATGTAGTAACGAAGAGGGATGGACGCGTGTTTTGGTTGAAAAGCCCTTTGGGAAAGATGTGGAAACTGCGCGGAAGCTTGATGCGAAGTTGAGTACTCTTTTTAAAGAGGAGCAAATTTTTCGCATTGATCACTATTTAGCCAAGGAAACGGTTCAGAATATTCTTGCGTTTCGTTTTTCTAATATTTTTTTCGAACCAGTTTGGAATAGTATCTACATTGATCATGTGCGTATTTTGCTTTCTGAATCAATTGGCGTTGACGGGAGGGGAAATTTTTATGATGATGTCGGTGCGATTCGGGATGTGGGGCAGAATCACCTTCTTCAACTTCTTGCACTTGTTGCGATGGAGCATCCGGGAACTTTTGCGGCGGACGCAATTCGCCGTGAGCGTGTCAATGTGTTTCAGAGCCTTGAACCGATTACGCTCGAAGCCACTCGTAACCACGTTCGTTTAGGTCAGTATCGAGGATATCAGGATGTTCCTGGCGTTCAGGAGCATTCGAAAACAGAAACCTATTTTTCTCTTCGTGTTTTTTTGAACAATGAGCGATGGAAGGGCGTACCGTTTTTGATTGAAGGAGGGAAGAAGTTGAAAGAACACAAAACAGAAGTCGTGATTTCATTTAAAGAACCAACTCCCTGTTTGTGTCGTTCACATGAAGATGAACCGCAATATGATGTGTTAACGTTCCGTATTCAGCCGGACGAAGGAATTTCTATTCGCTTTTGGGCGAAACGACCGGGCTTTGGATTTGTTGTTGAGCCACGAGAGTTGTCATTTTCTTATGCTGATCCTGTTCATTCAGAACAGCTGCGCGGTGCATACCAAAAGATTCTTTTTGATTGTATACGAGGAGATCAGACGCTTTTTGCACGCAGTGATGAATTGGATCTTACGTGGAAATTTATTACGCCGATTTTAGAGCACCGTGATACACTGGAACTTATGATGTATGAACAGGGGAGCGAGCCGCTCACTAATGACTAATGACTAATTACTAATTACTAATTACTAATTACTTATACGGCTTATGAAACTTGGCTATATTGGATTAGGAAAAATGGGGTTGAATATGGTGTTGCGTCTTCATGAACAAGGTCATGAGGTTGTTGCCTATGACGCGAGCGAAGAGGCTTGGCGACATGCTGAAGAGCAGGGTGTGCAGGTAGTTTCGTCGCTTACGAAATTTATTCAAGCACTTGAACCGCCGCGGGTGGTGTGGATTATGATTCCTCATCACTGCGTTGATCAGCTTTTGTTTGATCTTTTGCCGGGTATGAGCGGTGGTGATGTTTTGATTGACGGTGGAAATTCGAACTACAAGGATTCGATGCGACGTGCGGATGAGATTACACAAAAGGGAATTCGTTTTATGGATGTTGGTGTTAGCGGTGGACCGGAGGGTGCGCGGAACGGTGTGTGTTTGATGATTGGTGGTGAGAAAAACGATTTTGAAGCTCTTCGTGATCTTTTTGTTGCCATTGCTGCGCCCGAAGCGCTTGGGTATATGGGAACATCCGGCGCCGGGCATTTTGTAAAAATGGTTCATAATGGTATTGAATATGGGATGATGCAGTCGATTGCTGAAGGGTTTTCACTCATGAAGGCTTCTGATTTTAATCTCAATCTTACAGAAGTTGCGCGTGTGTATAACAACCAGAGCGTTATTGCATCACGTTTGATCGGGTGGTTGCAAAAGGGATTTGAACACTACGGCGAGGAGTTGGAGACGATTAGTGGTTCTGCATCTGCAAGCGGAGAAGGTGAGTGGACGGTGAAAGCGGCGCATGAATTGGGCATATCCGATATCGTGATTCACGAATCCTTGAAAGCACGTACGGCGAGTCAGAAAAAGCCGAGTTATCAAGGAAAGCTTGTTTCCGTTCTGCGCACTATGTTCGGCGGGCATGAGGTTAAACGAGAAGAATGATTTATAACTTTTGCAATTGAAGAGATGAAAATTTCTCTTGCTGAAAATAAGTTTCCCATTGGATCCGTCGTCGTGTTTGCTGGCAATAATTCAACTATCCTCAATGAAAAAAACATGTAACAAACTTATTCGCGACAATATTCCCGAGATTATTCTTGTGAAGGGTGGAGATCCAGTTACGCGCATCGCAGGCGATGAGGAGTATTGGTTGAAGCTGAAAGAAAAACTCCACGAAGAAATTGCAGAGTTTTCCGAAGCCGAGAATATGGAAGAGATGGCGTATATTTTGGAAGTGGCTGAGGCGATCTGCGAACATAAAAACTTTGACCGCAATAAACTCGATCGCTTGAAAACTGAAAAGGTATCTAAAAGCGGGGAGGGTTTAAGTTTTGGAGGAGGCGTAGCGAAATACGGAGCTGGGTGTCTTTTGCTGCCGCGAATCGTTATTCACAACGGGCTTTTGATGTTCTTCAGTGCAGGATTTGTTACCTGCGTATATTGTTGAGTTGTTCTGATGTTGCTGTGGCCGAGCAATGCCTGAACATAGCGCACATCGGTGCCGTTTTCGAGCAGGTGGGTTGCGAATGAGTGCCGCAAGGAATGGAACGTTGCTGGCTTTTTGATGCCTGTTTTCGCAAGGATTTTCCGAAACATTTTTTGCAGAGACGTTGTTGTGAGTTTCCCGCCGCGATTTGAACTAAAGACAAAATCATCGGCACGCTTTCCCGCAATGATATTGCGGAGGGGGTCCTGCAGTTTTTCCGGCATAACGCTGATCCGGTCTTTATTGCCTTTTGCCTCTTTAATGTGCACGATGAATTCGTCAATACTTAGATCAGCGGCTTTTAACTGCACAACTTCGCTGACCCGCAAGTCCGGACGCATAACTCAAGGCGATCATCATCCGATATTTTGCGTTTTCGGTGGCGTTGATGATTTTTTCAATTTCTGCGCGCGAAAGCACAACAGGAAGTTTTTTGCTTCGTTTCGCGAATTTCAACGTGATGTTTTGGGGATTTTTTAAAACCTCTGCATAGAGAAATTTCACCGCATTCAAGGCAAGATTGATTGTTTGCGATGATTGCTTGCGACTGCGCTTATCAAGTAAAAATTCTTCAATCGCTCGTTGTCGTTTTTTAAGTCCTTTTTCTCGGGAAAATTTGATATACTCCGTTATATAGTGTAAATATGCTTTTTGGGTTTTAGGAGAGTAGTTCCTCAATTTCAATGCTCGTTCAGCTTTGTCCAAGACATTGTTCACAATCAAAGAATAGTAAAAATTTGGATAACATACAAGAATTTGCTACTAAACGACCAAAAAGTTTGGATAAAAACCAGTTAAATGAAATTTTACCTTTGTAATGTGAAGTAAAAAGGTTAGAGCTGATAAAAAAGTTTTTCAAATAATGACAAGTTTAATCTTAATTTATCGGCAAAACTTCACTTAACACTGTGTATCTGGTTCCATAAAAGAGAAAAATTAAATAATTTTTATTTTAAAAAACCCTTTTTCAATTTTTTGAAAAAAAGAAAAAGGTCGCCTCAACAAGTGTCAAGGCGACCAAAGGAGTACTGGGTTAGTTTTTTTCCAGAAACTCCTTGAACGTTTCGCGGTTGTCATACCACTTCCAGTACTTCTTGCCATGTTTGATGAGGTGGTGAAAACTGAAATCTGACCCAATCACCATGGCCTTGACCGCGACCAGCAAAAGAACGATTTGAAGTAATTCTGTCATGTCTTCCTCCTTTGTTAAGGTTCGCTTTATTAGCATTACTGACTTCTCAATATAGCAGATTTTCCTATCTATGTCAAGCTTGGCGACCAAAAAAATTGAAAAAAGGCTTTAATATAAGGTAAATTATTTAATTTTTCTCTTTTACTCCACCCAAATTTTTGCCTTTCTTTTTTATACTACAATAAGGAAGAAAGGCAAAAACTTCAGATACACAGAAACGTTGTCCGACATACATTTTTATCTTTATAAGGAGGTTTCCCTCTTCGCTTTAAAAATAAGGGGGCAAAACAAAATTCTCCTTTTTATTTTTAGAGGGGATATAAGGTGTTTTCTCCGCTATCGCTCCGAAAACGATTTATTTATAAGGGGAAACAAGTTACAATATTAACAATAAAACTGAATATTATGCCTTACTTAAAATTTATATCCGACAATGATCTCTGTGCTGCCGTTGCTCGTGTAGTCAAAATAATCGAAACGACAGAACATGATGCAGAAATCAAACTACACAAAAACGTAGTAGATCCTTTTTCTGCTCTATTTCATGGGGTTACACATTCAATTTCCTATCAAGAATGGATTGAACAAGAAAAAGCTCGACAAACTCAAAAAACAATGCAAAATGCTATTGGAGATTTTCATCAAGAAATTTTAGGAGCTGTACCTGGATGGAAAGACTTAGGCGTGGGAGGTGGTCTTGATGTCATAAATGAAGAAAAGAAAATCATTGCGGAATTAAAGAATAAATTTAATACAACAAAAGGTAATCATAAAGTTGAAATTTATGATGCAATTAAATCAAAACTAAAAATGCCCGAGTACGCTGATTATGTTGGATATTTTGTTGAAGTGATTCCACAAGGTAAGAAAAAATATGATAAACCATTCACCCCACCTGATAATAAAACTAAAAAACGTAGACCTGTTAAAAACAAAATTAGAGTTATTGATGGCGTGAGTTTTTACGAAATGGCTACTGGTAGAAAAAATGCTCTTCAAGAATTATTTGAAGTTTTGCCTCAAGTTTTAGCTGATAAGCACAGGTACAAGCTAAGTAAAAAAGAGGCAAAAGAATATTTTGAATTATTTAAAATGGCTTTTTCCACAAAATAACCTTTGCATAGGCATTGGTTATTTGATATAATTATGATAGATATAATTTCTATCATTTTTATATGCAAACCAATCAAAAATATTATACAGCAGGTGAAGCCGCTACCCTGCTAAACATATCAATTGATACTATTAGACGCTGGGATAAATCCGGTTTAATTAAGTCATTTAGGGATGACAGAAACGCAAGAATATTCTTGTTAGATGAGATTAAAAGAATCCAAAATAAATCTGGTAGTAAAACAAACAAGTTTAAAATTTTAAAAAATAAGGAAAAATCGCAGTACACCGCAATTGAACTTTTTGCTGGAGCTGGAGGTACGGCAATAGGTATGGAAAATGCAGGCATTGAGCATGTTTTATTAAATGAATATGATAAATATGCTTGTGAAACCTTACGAATCAATAGACCGAATTGGAATGTAGTAGAAGACGATATTCGAAATTTAAAATTTGAGGAAGGACAAGCAGATATTGTACAAGGAGGTTTTCCTTGTCAAACTTTTTCTTATGCTGGGAAAAAAATGGGATTTGAAGATATTCGCGGAACTTTGTTTTTTGAATTTGCAAGATGCGTAAAAGAAGTTAAACCAAAAATTGCTATTGGTGAAAACGTAAAGGGTCTCCTAAATCACGACGGGGGAAGAACCCTGAAAACGATGATTTCTGTTTTGGAAGAATTGGGCTACAGAGTAAAATACAAAGTACTTCGTTCTCAATATTTGGATGTATCACAAAAAAGAGAACGTTTGATAATTATTGGAGTACGAAATGATTTAGATATTCCTATTTCATTTCCCAAAGAAAAAGATTACATCGTCCCGTTGCGCGAAGCACTTCATAAATGTCCAAAATCTGAGGGTCAAAAATATCCCGAAAAAAAACATAAAATTTTAGAGCTTATTCCACCAGGTGGGTATTGGAGAGATTTACCAGAAAAATTACAAAAAGAATATATGGGAGCAAGTTTTTTTATGGGAGGAGGAAAAACTGGCATGGCAAGACGGCTCTCATGGGATGAACCGTCATTGACATTGACTTGTAGTCCAGCCCAAAAACAAACCGAGCGATGTCATCCAGAAGAAACCCGTCCTCTTACGGTTCGTGAATATGCTAGAATCCAATCATTTCCGGATAACTGGAAATTTGCGGGTTCAATTTTACAACAATATAAACAAATTGGTAATGCTGTACCAGTAAATCTTGGTTATCATATCGGCGATACGGTAATAAAAATGCTAGAAGGAGAGGTTGAAGAAGAAATCATGGAACCAGTTTCTTCACAGCAACAATTATTTGCCTTTGCTTAATAAATTTTCAATAAAACATTATGTCATATTCAAAAACATTATCATTAAACTGTCCTCATTGTGACACAAAATGTCAATTTGTGGTTATTGAGCAGGGGCATCAAAAATGTGTGAGTGACAACAAACATCATATTCCCTATATTTGCACGAACTGCCAAGGTCTAATAGCTACAAAATGGACAGCAAACAGTTGTAATCCAAATAGCTTTCGTAGTAATGCTACTAGCTATAACCAAAGATTAGATATCTATTATCCGATTGTTGGTGATTGGAAACCGAGAGTAAATTTACAGCTTATTACAAATGAAAAAGTAAGAACTGATTTTAAAGAAGCAATAAATTGCTACAACAATGGGTTTAATAATGCCTGTATGCTAATGGCTCGTCGTTCAATTCAGCAAGAAATGATAGACAAGGAAGCCACTGGTAAAAATTTATATCAACAAATTGAATCCACAGGAATATCGGAAAAACTAAAAGCTCTTTTGCATAAAGTAAAAAACTTTGGAAATAATGGTGCTCACCCAGATTTTTGTTTATTTGATGAAGAAGGAAATGAAATTATTGATAAACATGGATTTGCAAAATTAAGTCTAGAATTTCTAGATAGATACTTTGCAGATGAGTATGAAATAGATTCACTTGTAGAATTTGCTCCAAGAAGTCAAAAAGAACTTGAAGAGAAAAAAGACAAGTAAGGTGTTTTGGGCTCGGGCATTCATCCCTTAATCCCCTCTGCCCTTCGCCCAAAACGGAAAAATTTTGTTTTGCATTTAATAATAAAAGCTATGCGAGAAACTTAAAATGAAAGATAAAAAATGTACGCTGCGCCCTCCGCTATCGCTACGGGCTTGCCCCGTTGCACTCTCGCTCCCGATGGTTGCTCGGGTCGGACAACAGCGTATATCTGGCTCGCTCCTGCCGTCGCTCGACCCATATTTTGCTCCGCTACGCTCCGCAAAACATCAGATATACGCGAACGTTGTGCGAAATAAATTTTTTATCTATATTTATATTCAGGTTTTACGGATTAAATAACGACGAAAATTTGATTTTTATTTTTAAAACATATGACAATGGCAAATAACAACAGTGACAACAAATTAAATAAAACAAGTCCGAGTCCGTTTTCTCAGACGTATTTCCATGGAACAAAATTTGACCTAAGAACTTGTGACTTCATTGAAACTGGCTTTGAATCACACTATGGAGAAAAGAAAAAAGCGAAATATATTTATCTGACAGCCACTCTAGATGCTGCCATTTGGGGAGCCGAACTTGCTTCAGGCGAAGAACGTGAAAGAATATATTTGGTAGAGCCGACAGGTCCAATCGAGGATGACCCCAATTTAACTGACAAAAAATTCCCAGGCAATCCAACAAAGTCTTATCGCTCAAAACATCCGTTCAAGGTTGTCGGCGAGGTTACGGATTGGCAAGGACACTCATCTGAACAAGTCAAAGCGATGAAAGACGGATTGGCGAAACTCAAAGAACAAGGTATTGAGGCAATAGAATAAAAATAAAAAATCAAATTTTCTATTAGAAGTATAGAGTTAAGCGCAACAAACAAAGAGATAAAAAATTTACATCGCACAACACGGTATATGGGGTTCGGCAGATTTGACGCAATTAGATTTAAAAGGAATCTCAAATCAGCCTCTCCCAAATTTCGCAAAAAAATATTAGATTTTCAAAGGAATTTTTGCGGAACTTCTTATACACGCAAACGTTGTACGAAATTCCGACTAGTAAATGAAGTGCATTGAAAGTTTGTTCTCCTTACGTATAATGAGGAAATGAACATCATTGACATTTCTTTCCCGATCACAAAGGGAATGATAACGTATCCGAAGAATCCGAAGTTTCGAGTGAAGTCGTTTTCGACGGGGCACTCAATGATTTCTAAGATAGTTTTGGGAACACACACGGGCACGCACGTTGATGTGCCGCGGCATGTGTTTAAAAATGGAAAAACGGTTGAGAAGATGACACTTGATTCCTTTTTTGGTTCATGTAAGGTGTTTGATTTTTCAAATGTGTGTGATGCGATTACTGTTGATCATCTCTCGCTTCATCAGATCAAAAAGGGGGACAGAGTTTTGATAAAGACTGCGAATTCGAAGCGAGGATTTAAGAAATTCTACAATGACTATGTGTATTTAGACGGTGATGCGGCGGATTGGCTTGCAAAAAAAGGCATTGCGCTTTTTGGGATTGATGCGTTATCGGTCAAAAAACGTGGCGGGAGTGATCAGCGTCCGCATACGTCGCTTTTGAAAAAAAATATCCCGATTGTTGAGGGACTTGATTTATCGAAGGTAAAGGGGGGAAATTATACATTCATTGGCTTACCCTTGAGACTGAATGGTCTTGATGGCTCACCGGTTCGGGCGGTGTTGATTAAAGAGTTGTAATTTTTGTAATATTTTATTATGAAACAACAGTTATCGTTTAAAGACGTATTACTCAATTGGCTTGTTTCCGCACTTGCGATTGGTATTACGGCGTATGTATTGCCTGGCGTGACGGTTGATGGTTTTTTTCCCGCGTTTATTGCCGCAATTGTATTGGGGCTTATTAATGCGTTTTTAAAACCAGTACTTTATCTTTTCACCTTACCGATTACCATTATGTCGCTTGGGCTTTTTACGCTTGTTATTAATGCGTTTCTCATCATGTTGACCAGTGCGCTCGTTACCGGATTTATGGTTGATGGGTTTTTTGCCGCACTGCTTTTCAGTATTATTCTTGCGATCGTCAATTTTCTCCTTGGCGTGAATCAACAACGTACTACGTTGTTTCATGCTCATCGTTCATCTTCGCATCCACGTCACGATACCGATGGGCGTGTTCGTGTCGAGGGAAGGGAGGTGGATTCGGAATAGGCGGTGTGAGCTTTCGTGTTTTGTTCTGTGGTTTTATATACGTCTCCCCGTAGAATGGTTTTTATTTCAACGTCGTTTGTACACAATTTTTCTTTTAGGTACTCAATTGCGGTGTGTGGATTTATTGTTGTTCCGCAGGTAAAAATATCTACTGCTGCGTAATTATGTTCAGGCCATGTATGAATCGATGCGTGTGATTCAGCAAGGAGGAGATATCCCGTTAATCCTTGTGGTGAAAATTTATGAAATTTTTCATGTAAGATTGTAGCACCGCATTGTATGACTGCTGCTTTTATGTATTCTGAAACTCGTTCAGCATTTTCTAGTGTTTTATTGCATCCAAAAAATTCTGCAATCACGTGCGTGCCGAGGTGTTGGTTTTTCGAATTATTTTTTGTCGTATTGCTTTTTTTCATAACCTTGCCAGGATATCAAATTTCGCTATACTGCTCAACATGTTATTTGTTTGCTATACTAATTATTGTAATCATCCGGTCATATACATTCATTGTTATTCAAGCATCACATTTGCCTAACCCAGTCGTTATACTCTTATGAATAGTGCTCATTTCGAAATTAATGCTGAACAGCATGATATTACCGATCTCGTTCGTCAAGCGCGAGCGGGGGATACTGATGCGTTTGGACGTATCTATGAACACTATGTTAGACCGTTATATCGTTTTGCGTACTTCAGGCTCAAGAATCAACGGGATGCCGAAGACATTACGCAAATGGTCTTTTTGAAAGCCTGGAAGTCGCTTGATCGTTTCGAAGATCGCGGTTATCCTTTTTCTTCTCTTCTTTACCGCATTGCTCGCAATGCTATCGTTGACCATTGGAAAAAGAAGAAGGATACAAGTCTTGAAGATCATTCCGACATTGCAGAAACGCTTTCTGATGGAAATGACCACCCCGATCTTTCTCTTGAACACAAGGATTCTATGGAAAAGGTTTTCGGCGCTCTTGATGCATTACGCGGGGATCAGCGAGATGTGATTTTATATAAGTTTGTGGATGATTTACCAAACAGAGATATCGCGGTTATTATGGATAAATCAGAAGAAGCAATTCGCGCTCTCCAATACCGAGCATTGAAAGCACTTCGAGAACGTTTTCAAGAGGTATAAATTATTATTTATTATTAACACACTATGGAGCATCACAACGATCACGAGCAACGATTAGCGGAAGCGCTTGAGTACGCTCTTCGCCTACACCGTAAGGGCAAGCCCATTGAAGAGACTTTCGAGCGTTTTCCTGAATACCGCAATGAACTTGCGGATCTTTTGGGTACTGCTGATAGATTGCAACAAACTCGTGAGCGCCTTGCTCCGCGTAAGGAATTGATGGCGTCCATTCTTTCTGGTACAGAGCAGTCCGTCACGGGTGCCTCGGAGAATCGTTCTCTATCACAGGATGCTCGTCGGGCTCCTGAACATACTGTACTTATTAATAGCCATATGCGTTCAACATTATCGTTCTTTTTACCTATTGGAGTCGTCGCCGTTCTCCTTCTGGTATTTGGAATTTCCTACTTTGGTGAGTTCGGTGGCAATCCACTTGCGACCAACCAGCTTGCTCCTGAAGCTAATCAACTTAAGCAAGCTGAAAATGGCCTTCCTACCGAGGAGACAGCATCTCAAAGTGTTCGTTTTTCTGCTGATACTGCTTCTAGTGGGGAAGCACTCAATCTTGATTCTCTTGCCAGTGATGAGGCTGAAGCTCTGCAAACAACTTCCAGTTTCGAATCGTTCTTTGAGGGAGAAGAGGGTCTTAGCGATCTTGAATCATTATTAGACGAATTATAACTTTTATTTATGAAATCATTACTTACTTCATTTCTTGTTTTTGTTTTAGTTACTGGTTTTAGTTTTTCACCAGTATTTTCTGTGTTTGCTCAAGTTACTCAAGTTGATGGCGCACAACCGGTTCAAGAGGATCAACCTCCAAAGCCGACTACAAATAAATTTCAACTTCGTACCGTTGTTGAAACTAATCGTCTTCAACAATTACATACAATTACCGAAACAGCCGAAGAGCGCGCTGATTTAGTGCGACCACAAGCATTCGATGTTGCAACTAAGCCGTATAATGACCCCTCTGTTCAAGATGGTTTGAAAGTTCGGCCGCAACAACTTGAACGTCGCGTTATTACTCTTCCCCCACGACCTGAACCACCAACTTCCGACACTGATGAGGTTGTTACCTTTACGGAGCTAAAAAAACAATATCGCCGTGATGTTTCTAACCTTGAAGCGCGACGCGCTCTTATGGTTCAACTCATTGAGCTTCTTATCAAACATGGACAGCAACTCAAGGATCGTGTTCAAACATTCCCTGTTATTCATAGTGATCTTGAAGATTCTATTCTTGCCGAGATTGATGCTGATATAGCGACTCTTGAAGAACTTAAGGCTCGTGTTCTTTTAGCGGAGAGCGTTGAAGAATTGAAAATGCTTGCTGATAAAGCAAGTAAGTATCGCCACGATTTTACTCAACGCAAAGTTCGTCGCCTTTTACTCATTGCCCAATTTGGTTTGTTTGAGCATAGAACACTTGTTACTATCGAAGAACGTTCTTTGGCAATTGATGCACGTCTTACCGAATTAGAAACCAATGGTTACAATGTTCAGCGTGCCCGAAAGCTGTTGTTTGATGCCAATAAGCTTATTACCGACACGCGTGATTTCATTCATACTGAAAAACAGCGTGTTAATTCACAAGACATTGATGAGACACTGCTTAGGGATTTAAAGTCTTCACTCGACTTCATTCGCGGAAATATTAAAAGCATCTATGCATTGTTCCGTGATGTTGCCGCTGAAGTTCGCAACCTAACCCCTCAACCCTCTGGACAGGTGCTTCCGGGTTCACCACCATCTGATCCAACTCCAGATCCAACGCAATCTGATCCCAATGCTATTCAGCTATAATTAAATTACTTCTCTGTTATAAAAACACCCCTTCAGGGGTGTTTTTTGTTTGTGATATACTTTGTATTATGAAGCGCAACATTTTCTTTATTTTTTTTGTTGGTTTTTTTGTTATGAGTGATGTTTTTATTTTATACACACATCATTCTAGCGCTCAATCTTGTTCGGCTGATACGTGGCAATGCGGGGATTGGAAAATTTGCCAACGCAATGGTACACAGCTAAGAACGTGTACAAAAACATTCGATTGCCCTTCTGCTGAAACACCCAGTCCTTCAACATCTCAATCTTGTGGTGATGTGCTTTTGCCTCCGCCACCTCCACAGCCTGGTAATTCACCGCCACCGCCATCACCAACACCTCGCACTGACGAAGAACCCCCTCCCGATTTTTCTCCGGTTACTTGTTTTCGCGATGTTTTTGATTGTGATGAATGGCGTTCTTGTGATCGGTTTGGGGAGCAGCAACGCGATTGTTCTTTGTCCTTTGATTGTCCCAATGTTGTTGACCCCAAACCATTTACCTCACGACGGTGTGAAAATTTGCAGTGTGGCAATAAAGAATTTATAGATGAGCGCATTCAGTGTCGCCTTGAACTCGAGCCAGCGGGGCTTGTTCGTGAGCTTGAGTTACAGTATTTTCCTGAAGAATGTCGATCGTTTTCTGATGAAAAGCAGCGTGATGAATGTGTTGAACTCTATCGCTCGGCTGATACGTGTTATAACTTTAGCCGTGCAGAGGATCGATTCAATTGCCTTCGTTCTCTTCTTTCAGCACCGCGTGATTTTCGATCAGCATATGCTGATTGTGGAAAGCGCTTTGCTGAAGCACGGATTATTTGTGAAGATGATTTAAAACAAGCTGTGTTTACTTTAGTAAAGTTTCGATTTGAAGATATGAGTAAACGTGCTCAAAACCTACTTCCCCTTGGCGTTTCCGTTCTTGATGTCACGGAATTTGTTTCAACGGTTGAGCTGAAGAAGCAAGAATTTAATGACGCTGAAACGAAGTTCGATAGACGTGAAATTGTTCTTGATGTTCGTCGCGCTTGGCGTGACTTTGTTCAGAAAGCCATTAATCAGCTACGTTAATTATTATGAGTGGTCTTAAAAAAATTTTGCTTATTAGTGGAGGGGCGTTACTATTTCTTATCGTCTTTTTAATTATTCTTGCAAATATCGGCGAATCAGAGCCCTCCTTGCCTGACAATACTATTCCTCCTTTGCCGCCCCCACCTCCGCCGCCGGGCGTTATTATTCCTCCTTCCTTCGGAACCTTTCGTGATCCTTTTGATACTGAAGATTATCTTGATCAAGCGCTTGAAGAATTGGAGATTATTGAATGACGTTAGGATTGAGAGGGGAGTTCATTCCCAATCTTTTCTATTTCGGTTATTATTTAATGTATGCCCCTAGTTGTTTTTCACTTAAAGGACGAAGAGAAGTCGGCTGTTGTTGAACGATTGCTTTCGGAAAGTTCTCCGCGCCAGGAGTTTTTTCTCATGGTTACGCTTGCTGTTCTCATGTCGACGCTTGGTCTTCTTATCAGCAATGTCCCGGTTATTATCGGTAGCATGCTTGTTGCTCCGCTATTGTCGCCAATTTTGAGTTTTTCGCTGGGCATTGTATTGGCTGATGTGAGCGTCGTTCTTCGTTCTGGTTTTGTTATTTTGAAATCATTTGCCTTTTCATTGCTTGGCGCCATGATTGTTGCGTTCTTTGTTGGAAGGGGCGCCTTTTTTTCTTCGGAGATTCTTTCTCGCGCAGAGCCGTCATTCACCTTTTTTTTCATAGCGTTTCTCGCAGGTCTTGCTGGCTCGTTTTCCTACACAAAATCAAGCGTCTCCGCACTCCTTCCTGGTGTCGCTATTTCCGTTTCCTTGATCCCGCCGATTTCTGTTCTCGGCATTGGCATGGCGAATCTCGATCAACACCTTGTTAATGGTTCCGCACTTCTTTTTCTTATGAATATTGTGGGTATTGTTTTTGCGAGTATGATTGTATTTTCGATGTCTCGACTTGGTGTGAAGCGGCGTAAAGCTGTAGCGGTTATTAAAAAGGAAGATAAGGAGATCGCGCAAGAAAAGCGTGAAGTTGTTAAAAAACAAGAACAAGAAAGAAGGTCATGAAGCTCCACCGATTTCTCGGTGATTATGATTTATCGGGAAACTCTATTTTTATTGCTGATAAGGAAGTTGTTTCTCAACTTAGAAGCGTTCTTCGTATGCGCGTTGGGGATATTGTTATATTGGGCGATGGTAGGGGACGAGAGGCGTTCTGTCGAATTATTCATTATGAACACGGTGGTGTCCGTTTTGCTATTGATCAGGTTGATCTTATGCCGCATGAAGCTGCTAAAAGCTTGACGTTATATTGCGCTATTCTCAAAAAAGAAAATTTTGAACTTATTGTGCGGCAGGCAACTGAAATTGGTATTGCCCGCATCGTACCGGTTCGCACTGAACGCACCGTAAAACTGAATGTAAACCAAGAGCGATTGAAGAAAATTACCAAAGAAGCTTCGGAGCAATCGGGACGTTCACTTATTCCAGAGGTTTCTTCTATCGTCTCCTTTGAAGAGGCGCTGCAGGAATCTGAACACTGTGATGTTACTGTTTTTTTCACTCCTAATGCAAAGCTTTTTTCTCCTGAATTGTTGCCTTCACGAACCCTGCACAGCGCAGCGTGCTTTATTGGCCCCGAAGGAGGGTGGAGTCCGCAGGAGATTCAACTTGCTAAAGATCACTACGCTGTTTTTGCTGGACTTGGCCGGTATACTCTGCGTGCTGAAACCGCCGTGGTTGCGGCGACCTATTCGCTCATGCACGCATTGGCCTCTTAGTTTTTTGTTGCGTAGAAGATGAGAATTCGTAACAATAGGACTCATGATTGAATTCAAGATTCTCAAGCAGTCAAAGAAGAGTCGAGCGCGACTCGGTATGTTACAAACTCCCCACGGTTTGGTTGAAACACCTGCATTTGTTCCTGTTGCAACACAAGCAACACTGAAGACGCTTACTAGTGAGCAGGCCGCGCAAACGCACTCACAGCTTTTAATTTGTAATACATTCCATCTCCATTTGAAGCCTGGTGCATTGATTGTTAAGAAGCATGGTGGTTTACATTCTTTTATGCATTGGAAGCGACCACTGATGACTGACTCTGGCGGGTTTCAGGTTTTTAGCCTTGGCTTTGGTATTGATCATGGTGTTGGGAAAATAGGTGTGCCTCACTCTTCGTCGTCAATTGTGAAAGGCCAACAGCCGAAAAAAATTCGTATTACTGATACGGGCGTTCATTTTCGATCTCCGTTTGACGGGAGATCTATTTTCATTGGTCCCAAAGAATCAATACGTATTCAAGAGCAACTTGGTGCTGATATTATTTTTGCTTTTGACGAATGTACTGCTCCCCATGCTGATTATGCGTATACAAAACATTCTTTAAAAAAGACTCATACGTGGGCTCGTATTTGTCTGGATGTGAAAAAAAGCAAGCAAGCGCTTTATGGCATTGTTCAAGGCGGACGGTTTAAAGATCTTCGTAAGGAAAGCGCACGATATACTGGATTACTTCCCTTTGATGGGTTTGGTATTGGCGGAGAGTTCGGTTCAAAAAAATCGGCAATGACAATGATGATCCGATGGGTATTAGATGAACTTCCCTCTGAAAAACCACGCCACCTTCTTGGCATTGGTTATCTTGAAGACATTCCTCGTATTATCAAAGAGGGGATTGATACGTTTGATTGTATTGTTCCAACACATTTTGCGCGGCATGGTTACGCTTTTACATCATCTGGGAAGTTGAATCTCCGTCAATCAACATTTTTAAAGGACAAAAAACCTCTTGATGCGAAATGTAGTTGCGCTACGTGTGTCAACTATTCACGAGGATATATTGCTCATCTTCTGCGTGCAAAAGAAATTACTCCTCTTACGCTACTTACATTTCATAATCTCCATTTTTTCAATACCTTTGTTGCAACTGTACGCAACGAAATTAAGCGTGGGAAGTTGTAGCTTTTTGAGGATTTTAGAGCGTGTTACACTAGGAACATGAAATGTTTTTTTGTTGTATTTCTCCTCCTCCTTTTGAGTTTTCCTCTTGGTGTGTTTTCTCACGGGCTTAGTGTTGTTGAATATTTTCCGGAAACTATCGGAAGCTTAACGCCTTCAACGCAACTTGTTCCGCTTCAGGTTTTTTCAGTTGAAAATGATTTTTTGGAAGGTGTTGATTTTTTTATCGATAATACCGGATCAAGTGGTAATGCGACATTTCGTTTGTTTGATGATGATACTAGTATCTTACTCACCGAAACCACTATTGTTATACCGCATATTCCTGCTGTTTCCGGAGGAGTGGCGTTCCATATAGATTTTCCGGATCAAGTTAGTATTTCTGCAGGAGAACGTTACTCGATTGCGATTCAAACTTCACTTCCTGATGTGCGGTTTTATTATGGCAACACCGCACGCCTTCTTCAACATAACGAAGAATTTACTTCTAATATTTTAGATGCCTTCGTGCGTATTGGGCAAAGTGATCAGTCGTTTAGTTTTCGTTTTGCGTTGTATGAGATTCGCGAAACCGTACCGCCAGTTGTGTCGAATGTTTCAGCTGAGGTGCTTTCAGAGACTTTGGCGCAAATTGCCTTTAATGCCAATGAGCCTATTGATGCGAAGCTCGATTACACCACCCAGGGAAGTGAGACTATGTTTATTGTTCCATATTCGGGATTTTTCAAGTCTTGTTCGGTGGGAAGTTCGAATGTATGCACTGTGCAGGCTAGCGTTCAGGGAGGTGTTACCTATGACTACATACTTACGGTGAAGGATGAATGGGGGAATGAGGCGAGCGTGGATGGTACTTTTTTTGTTGTGGACGGAACGCCGCCACAACCTGCTTCGCCTCCGCCAGTTGACGGACCACCTCCTACACCCCTTACGCCACCCACATCACCGTCTTCACCTCCTACGGCGCCACCTCCCCCAGAACCCCCAGCACCTTCTCCTTCGCCAACTGGCGGATCTTCGCCGCCACCGCCTCCTCCTTCACCAATGGGCGGGTCACCGCCACCACCCGAGGAACCAGAAGCTCCTCTTGTTATTACACAGAGTGAGGACATTGTTGATGAGACAACCGGTGTTCTGGTTATTTCTCTTACTATTTCCTGGATGCTCCCTGCGACTATTTCCGAAGATTCAGTGGAGCAATTTCGTATTGAAGTGTTAGATGATGCGGCGCAGGTTGTTTATGTTGAAGAAGTCGCTTCGGATATTCGCAAAATTTTACTTCCCGGTCTTTTACCGGGGCAGTATACTGTTGTTGTTTATGTGAGACGTAACGGTGTGTATGAGCGTCTTGGTGAGCCTATCCCTATCGATATTAGTGAAACTGCTCTTCCACCTCCTTCACTTACGTCGCTTTATGTGAGTATTGGCTTTTTTGTACTTGCTGGATTTGTTTTTGTTGGTTGGTATGTTTCTCGACGCAAGATTTTACGCAAACCTAAGTCTTCAACGGGAAGACCTAACGCATCAGTTATTGGATCGGGTATTGATGAGCATGAGATATAAGAAATAACTCATAACTTACGACTTACGATTTACGATTTACAACTCATGACTTATAGCAAAGATTTGAAAATGTTCAGGAAAACGATATGGGATTTTTATCGAGATCATCGGCGCGATTTACCCTGGCGTCCTCCCTTACTTCGCCTTCGAAAAGATGGAACGGTTTTTGATCCTTATCGTGTGTATGTTTCAGAAATTATGCTTCAGCAGACGCAGGTGTCTCGTGTTTTACAGAAGTATCCAAAGTTTATCGAGGCGTTTCCAAACTTTAACGTACTTGCCCGTGCACCTCTCCGAGAGATCCTTAGGGTGTGGCAAGGGATGGGATATAATCGCCGCGCTCTCGCGATGAAGAAAGCCGCTGAACTCGTTGTACGTAACCATGAGGGCGTTTTGCCGCGACAACCAGAGCTTCTTATGGCACTTCCAGGTATTGGTCCAGCAACTGCTGGTTCAATTGCAACATTTGCGTTCAATCATCCATCTGTTTTTATTGAGACCAATATTCGCCGTGTTTTTCTTCATCATTTTTTCCCAACCACATCTTCTGTTTCTGATGAAGAACTTGTAAAACTTGTTGCGGCGGCGCTCCCTCGCAGCCGTGCGCGCGAATGGTATTCGGCGCTCATGGATTATGGCACTGTTCTCTCAAAACGTGTTCCAAATCCTAATCAAAGGAGCAAGCATTATGCCAAGCAATCTCCTTTTGTGGGTTCAAATCGTCAAATACGAGGTTCACTTTTGCGTATACTTTCTAAAAAACCTCATACCCTCCAATCGCTTCAGAGGCACTTCTCGTCGGATGTGCGTCTTCGAGAAAATATTGGTACACTTAGAAAAGAAGGATTTATTAAACAGCATAAGTCTTTGTATTATTTATGAACGTATATTTTGTTCGTCACGGGGAAACGCAGGCGCATTATTTCGATGTTATCGATAGCCCTTGGGGAGAGCTTTCAGAGCGTGGCCATGATCAGTCTCATCATGCGGGGAATGTTTTCAAAAATGTCCCGCTTTCTCGTGTGTACATCAGTGATTTGCGGCGGGCACAGCAAACTGCAAGTGCTATTTTAGATCATCACCATGCTCTTCCGGTGGTAATGACGAAAAATCTCAATGAGCGCAACTATGGTGTTTTTATGGGCAAGCCGCGTTCTTGGTTCCGTGACGCTCGGAATGCTTCTTCCGTTCCTTATCATGAATTTCGCCCTACTGCCGGTGAATCTATACAAGACACCTATGCCCGCGTCGCTTCCTTCCTTGATGAGGAGATTTTGCCACGGCGTGCTTCTTCGGAAACTGTTTTAATTGCAAGTCATTGCTGGGCACTTGCCGCTATGTGTTCTCACTTGCTCCGTGTTCCGATTTCAAAATATCAATCTTTTTTTCATGAAAATACTGGTATTACTAAGTTTGAAATAAATCCTCACACTGTTTCGATGCCCGTTTTTAACTCAACGCATCATTTGGCGGAATCGAGGATATATTAGCCTTATCTTATATTCAGAGCCTTTCTTTTTTGTGATAATACTCACCTTGTTATGAGCGACTCCGATCCTATTAAGCGACTTAGACGTTCGAAGTCCGAAAAAGTTTTGGGTGGTGTTTGTGGGGGATTAGGGGAGTACTTTGCTCTTGATCCTGTCTTATTCCGTGTCGTTTTTGTCGTTTCTGCCTTTATGGGCGGGTTTGGTTTCCTGCTTTATATTTTCCTGTGGTTCGTTGTCCCTCTTGAGGGACGCCAGTCGAGTGATCATTTGGAAGATTTTACCCATGAAGTGACGGACGCTACGAAACATGCTGTTGATGATGTCCTTCATCGAACGCGTAAGTATGGAAGAGGTCGTTTTTTGATCGGCCTTATTTTGATTGTTGTTGGGATTACTGCTTTTGCTGATTTCTTTTTTTCTTTCGATTTCTTTAGCTTTAGCATTATTTTACCCCTTCTTCTCATTGTTATTGGCCTTTATGTGGCCTTAATAAGAACATAATTTTCCACAGGAAGCTTTTTCCATGGTATACTATTTTTGAGGGTAAAGGTCGTATAATCTTACATTTTGTTGTTCTTATATGAAAAAACTTCACATGGTCACCTTCTTACTACTGGTTATCGGTGGTTTGAACTGGGGAGTATATGCTCTTTTCAGTAAAGAGGTTGGCTCTTTGCTTGGTGGAATGGATTCCATCGTGGCTAAACTTGTCTACATTCTCGTAGGTTTGTCTGCGATTGTTGAGCTTGTAGGGCATAAAAAATGCTGCTCACTATGTGGCATGAAGAAAGGCGGCGGTCAGATGCAAGGAAATCCTAATCAGCAGGGCGGTCATCAAGGCTAGTCATTCTTTATCTTTTGAACTGTATTGATCAAAAACAGCTCCACATTTGCGGAGCTGTTTTTTGGCTTCTTTCTTGCGGCGTTATGGTTTTTTTGATTTAATACAAATACTATTCTATGAAAGAAAAAATTTTCCTTTTCGGTCTCGTTTTCGTTTTTGGTCTTGGGATCTTTTTCCACTTTACGCCGCCTCGGTATGAGGTCACTTCAGATATTCCTTTTGAAGCGAACCTCCTTCCTTCTCCTCCGCTTCAAGAATCTCCTCCGGAGCCGGTCTTGGTGGACGTTATTTTTTACAACGATATGCACTATATTCCCGTTAGCGAACTTCGCGTCGTTGACCACATAGATGGAGATGTCGAAGGCGTTGGATGTTCTGGCGCATATTGGCGTCCTCGAGGAGTTTTGGCTCAAGCTTTGGATGGTATGCTTTTTTCCGATCCCGATCCTGAACGTTGTGGTTTCGGAATGGTTACGGATGTTCCCGTGAGAACCATTGATCCCACTCTTGCCCAGTGATTACTATTTTGTTTTCATCGTAAAAACTCCTTCCCAATTCTCTGGTGGGTTTTGCTTCAGTTCTTCGATTCGTGCCTTCATCAAAAGTGAGGGTCCATCTTCGGGGTTGATTTTCAGAATGACTTCTAGCGTGGTTAACGCCTTGTCCCATGCGCCACGATAATAATACTCTCGTGCTTCGTGAAAGTGTTGCATTATTTTTTCTACCTCTTCGCACTTTGTCCACGGTACAATTTCAAAAATTTTCACTCCATTCTTTTTCCCTTTTACCTGAACTTGGTCGATTTCACGAGCAGTGATGTTAAGTTCTCGTTTATCTTCTTCTGTTAATTCATTTAACAGGGCTTCGCTTACAATAATTTGTGTTCCATAGGGTTTATTTAATCCTTCAATTCTTGAGGCGAGGTTTATGTTATCGCCCATTGCAGTGTAATCAAATCTCGTTTCTGAACCCATATTTCCTACGATTGCATCGCCGGTATGAAGTCCAATACCTATTTTTATATCAGGTTGGTCTTTGTGCTCTGGTTCATTGTTAAATTTTTCTAGTGACTCAATCATTTCTAGCGCGGCTTGTACTCCATCTCTTGCCTGCTTTTTATTTGCAAGTGGCGTTCCCCATAGCGCCATAATTGCATCACCGATAAACTTATCTACTAATCCATTTCGCTTCAAAACAATCATTGTCATATTGGTTAGATAGTGGTTCAAGAAATGCGTTAGTTCCTCCGGGGACATTTTTTCCGATATGCTGGTAAAGCCGCGAATATCAGAAAACAAAATGGTAAGTTTCTTCCGTTCACCTCCTAGCGTTAGTTTTCCGGGATCTTCAACTAGTTCATCAATGACTTGAGGTGCCAAATATCGTGAAAAAGAGCTTTGAATAAATTGTTTTTCTTTTTTTGTTGTGATGTATTGTGCGGCAATTGTTGCTCCAGCAGTAAGTATGAATGCGCTATTCGGGTAGAGGAGATCGAGTATGGTACGCACATTAAAGCCGATGAATGCGACAAGGTTATATGCCACTAACACTCCTACTAGCGTGAGGAGTAGTGGGAGGAATTTTTTCAGAGAAAGTGTAATGCCTGCCGCAATGAGTGTAAGCAAGATTATACTTGCAACATTCAGCGCCTTGTTTTCTCTAAGCAGGTTTTCATCTTCAAGTGTTTGAATAATATTTGCTTGTAGTTCAATACCGCTCATTATTCCTACTGATGTTTTGTGGAAATCTTGCAGATCAGGAGCGGTCGCGCCTATGAGTATGATTTTGTTTTGTATGAATGCTTTGGGAATGGTTCCTTCTAGAATGGCGTATGTGCTTATGATGGGGAATGTTTCTTTTTGTCCGTAAAAATAGATTCTTGGCGTTTTTCGAAAAATGTTTTTTAGTTCGTCTTCCTTCTCCGGTTTTTGCGTCTTTTTTATTTGAAACCCAAAATTCGGAACACCATTTTTCTCCACAATCATGTTGCGCACAATGGCGTCGGGTGAGGTGAGGATGTTTGTAAATCCTACTTCTGCAGCTTGTTTTAGCTCTTGAAGAGGACCTCTTGTTTCACCGTTTTCTTGCAAGTCCGTTGAGAGGACAACGGGTGCGTTACTGTTTCTGATTGCGCTTGCTAAGGCTTGATCATCTGCTATTCCTCGCTGTGACGGTTCCTTAAAATTGACATCAATGCCAATAACGCTTGCTGTGTCTAGTGCTGTAATCAACTGCGCGAAAACATTTCGTTCCCATGGCCATTGGCCTATTTGCTGGATACTCTCATCGTCAATTGCAACGATGACGATATCGGAAGCTAGCTCTGTATTAGTAAAAAGAAGATCGGTGAGTTTGTCGCTCGCTGTTCCAAAGAATCCTCCTAGGAATAGGAGGATTGTGAGTGCCGCAATGCTAAGGGGGATTAGAAGTTTGGATTTTCTCTTGGTGAATCGTTCCATTCCAATATGACAAGGTTATCTTTGAGTGTTATTTGTTTTCTTGTCTCGTTGATTATTATTACGCGATAGGTTCCCGGCTCGAATTGACTCAAGTCATCCAAAACAATATCTTGTTGCTCTTTGTGGAAGGGGACTGAAAATCCATCAACAAGAATAGCGAGGGCTTCTGTTATTCCATATTCTCGTATGTTGATTATTTGCCCTTCCGCATTTTTCGGTGATTGTGCTTGGGCGATACGGAGCGCTTCAAGAACTGGTTCGGGTTGTTGTGGCTCTGGAGAAGCTGTTAAGGGAGGTTCTTCAATGATTGGCGTGGGGGCGGGTGTTGGCTGTGGTGTTATGATAGGTTCGGTATTTCCTCCTTCACTTGGTTGTGTGGTGCTGTTTTCGGAAGGGGGAGTGGGTCGCACTGGGGTTCCCGTAGTTGAGTCGGGTTTTCGTATATCTTTCAATGCGTCGCTATTTCGCAGTTTTTCAGTGATGTTTTGCTTAATAATATCGAGCTCTAAGTCTTCCCAACTTATGGGGAGAATCTCTATTGGATGTTCTTTTGAAGGCAAATTTGCGTTGTTGATTATTATTTTGCTTCCTGCGGTTACTGCGATATCTGTTCCCGGGATAATTTCTTTTGTGAGAGGGTTACGGGCTTTTGCCTGCACCTTGCTTTCAAGAACAAACAATGATGAGATGCCATCTTTAACGAGCGTTGCGAATACTGTTCCTCGGACAGCCGCAACCATGTTCTCGGTTTGCACTTCATAAAATTCTCCCTTTCCACTCACGCGTTCAATTTTTGACCACAATCCTCCGGTCAATAATTCCAATCTTGAAACATTGCCGCTATTCGCGAGATTTTTAATTGTGATGTGCGCATTCTTACCAAGGGTTGAGACGGTGTTGTTTGCGTAGGCGAGTGATGCACGGCCAGTTTCCGTTGTTTTTATTTCATCACCTTCTATAGCACGTTCCTGTCGATCAATGCGCTCAAACGTTCCGCCGCTTTTTTTGAGCAGTACTTCAGGGGAGACCGCGAGTACTTCTGCTGTTGTCTTTGTTCCCAGCGTTTCGTTGGTTGAGGCGAGCTCGGTTTTCGTTCCTGTTCCTCGAATGAAAAGAATAGCTCCGACGAGGACGATAAATCCTACAAATGATATGATTGCTTTCATAGATACTTTTTACATTGTTTTTTTGATTTTGGCAAGGGCGGCTTATTTTTTCCGTAAGCGTCTTGTGTATCTTGGCGAGGTTATTGGCAAGAGTTATCCACAGTATGTATGTAATGTATATATTTACAGATATTTATGTATACGTATACAATATAATTATATGAATACTGTAGTCTCATTATTAACGGCTAAGCAAAAGCGCTTTTACGATATGTTGAGCGTTTACATGAAGGAGTATGGGAAGGCTCCGACGGTTTCTGAAATGCGGGATATGATGGATTTTTCTTCCCCTCGGTCGGTTACTCAATATCTCCATGCACTTGAGGGCAAGGGTTTGTTGAAACGTGGACGGTATAAACGACGCGGCATTACGCTTCGTGACTTTAGTGAGATTGAAGATAGTGATACGGTGACGCTTCCGGTGATTGGTTCTGCGGGATGCGATAATCTTGATACCCTCTCGGATGAAAACTATGAAGATTATATTTGTGTTTCGCGTGATTTGATTGATCAGAAGAAAAAGGAAACAATTGTGAGTATCAAGGCGATGGGGAATTCTATGGTTGATGCGGGGGTGAATGATGGCGATTACGTTTTGGTTGAGCTCACGCAGGCGGTAACGGACAATGATCTTGTTGTTGCGCTCATTGATTCGTTCGCGGTGATTAAGAAAATTGAGTTCGCGAACAATGCGGTGATCTTGAAACCCGTTTCTTCCGATCCGCAGTACAAGCCGATTATTATGAGTAGAAGTTTCCAGATTTTTGGAAAGGTTTTGGATATTATTCGTATACCGCAGACAGGGGAGCTGGAGATCGTGCCGTTGTATGGATCGAATTAGATGATAATTTATTAGAAAATAAAAGATAGATTGTAGAGAAAAATCGGTTCGACAGTATAAATCAAGACCGATTTTTGGTTTGGGCTTGGAAAGGGGTCGTTTTTGTGGGATATTTTTGTTACGTCTTCGTTAAGTTAAATCGGAAAACAAGCAGTTGAAAATTACGTACAAACTAAGGAGGAGCATGAAGGCGAGGCGATTGCGTCTCGCCGTTCATCGTGATGGGAGCGTTCATTTCACTGCACCCGTTGGGATGAGTTTTTTTGTGGTGGAACGATTTGTTCACTCCAAGAGAAGGTGGTTGTTTCGGAAGATTGCCTTCTTCAAAACTATTGATACCAAGCTCGTTCGTGTATTTTCTAAAAAAGATTATTTAAGCTATAAAGATCAAGCGCTTCAATTGATTCAGGGGCGTGTTCAGCATTTTAATTCCTTTTATGATTTTTCCTTCAATGCAATAAGCATCAAGAATCAAAAGACACGCTGGGGAAGTTGTTCGAGGAAGGGTAATCTTAACTTCAATTATAAATTGTTGTTCTTGCCCAAGGTTCAGCGAGATTATATTGTCGTGCATGAGTTGTGCCATCTGAAGGAGATGAATCATTCAATGAAATTCTGGCGGTTGGTTCAGAAAACGATACCGAATTATTTGAACATAAAAAAAAGAATTACGAAGATTAGAGTTATGCTATAGATAAAGAATAGAGGATTATTGTATATGAAAAAAACTACTACCAACGAATTGCCAAAGCCATTATCGATCTCTGATTATATCAGTCAGCTGAATTCTGATTTACAAAAATTGAGAGCGAGGATTGTTGGCGAAGTTGTTTCTTTCAAAGTTTGGTCGTCGGGACATGCCTATTTTTCCTTAAAAGACAAAAAGGATGGAAGTGTTATCAATTGTATTATGTGGAGGTCAGACTTGTCGATGTGTGGGGTGAATCTTGAAGACGGCATGGAGGTTATTGCTTTTGGGAGGCCGAATGTTTATCTGATGAGTGGAAAGCTCAGTTTTGTTGCGTCGACCATTGAATTGTCTGGCGAGGGGAGTCTCAAGAAGGCGTATGAAGAATTGAAACGAAAACTGGACGCTGAAGGACTTTTTGCAGATGAGCGGAAGCGATTGTTGCCACGGTTTCCGAAAAAAATTGGCGTGATAACGTCTCGACAAGGTGCTGTTATTTCCGACTTCCTCACCAATATTGGGAAGCATGGATTTTCCATCCGATTGATTCATTCTGGCGTAGAAGGGCAGGCGGCATTACCCGGCCTCATCAAGGCTATTCAAGAGTTCAGGGATGAAGATATTGATGTGCTTGTGATTATTCGAGGGGGAGGTTCTCTCGAGTCGTTGCAGGCATTCAATAATGAGAATCTCGTACGCGAGGTGGTATTCTTCCCCGTTCCGGTCATGGCTGGTATTGGGCACGATAAGGATGTATCGCTTGTTGCTATGGCCGCAGACTTTTCGGCATCAACGCCAACTGCTGTTGCGAACGAGCTCGACAAAATCTGGGAGGCTCATAGGCTTGAATTATCGCATTTTGAACAGGGAATAGTGAACTCATTCAGACAATTGCTTAACACAGAGATGAATTCTTTATCACTTCTTACGATGGGTGTTTTGGACGGCTTCAAGTCATTCATTGCGCAATCTGAAAATCAGCTCAAGATGTTTGCTCGAACTATTATCGCCAGTGATCCACGTCGACAATTCAAGCTTGGCTTCAGTATTAGTCGTTTGAATGGTAAAGTACTTAAACGCGTAACTGACATACAGAAGGAATCGATCTTGGAAACACAGCTTTTGGATGGCGTTATACAATCAGTTGTTACGGAAATAGAAAACGATGAAAAAAAATAGCGAACACAACTTAAAAGACACTCTTACTAAACTTTCGAAAATAGTTGATTGGTTTGAAAATTTAGAAGAAGTAGATATTGAAGAGGGAATCGAAAAAACAAAAGAAGCCTCACTTCTTATTGCTTCTGCCAAGGTGCGTCTTGGTGAGATTGCGAATGAATTCGAAGAAATTCAGAAGACTATAGAAGAGAATTGATTATTGGTGAATTTGCTTTTGCTGTGTCGATTAAAATCCTCCGTGCATTTGAAAGGATGAATAGCAAGAGCGATTCTTCGGAAACTGTTACTCGTCAAGATAGTTTTTAGAGTTTTTTAGACAATAATCGAAATTTTATTTACAATTCCTTGTAATTGTTTTCCTTTACTTATCCACATATGTTGTAAAGATGACTTTACATTATGTAGGAGAGTTCTATACTGGTAGATACTCTCTCGCGAGGAGTGCTATACATTCAAGGTCGAAGTAATCAATTTCTATGATTTGCATGAAGAAAATTCTTTTTACCGGAACACTTGCATTATTTCTTACTGTCATCTTAGTAGGTGCGACACCTGCTGGAGCACAAGGATTGCTCGGACGTGGCACTGTCTTTTTTGATGGCGCTGTTGCTCGTACATTAGTACCTCCAGCACCATTACCACATGGTGGCGTAGATCCTATCTACGTTTTCCCCGGTGGTGGCGCTGATGGACAGTTAAGCGTTGCTGGTGTTGGTCCTGGTGATCGAGATTATCATGGCGGTAGATGGGCGGTTTATACTGTTGCTTTTAGCGATGGTGTAACTCCTTATCTTCTCACTTCTGATGAAGAGGTTCACGTTGCAGAAGCGGCAGGAGATATCGTACTTACCCGAACGCCTGAAAATGATGTTCGATGCCCGGTACTCCGTTAATCTCTTTTAGATATTGAGACAACGCAAAAAAACAGCCCACTTAGGGCTGTTTTTTGTTACAAGATGAAACTTGTTATGCTCTTGACTTTTGCAATTTTTTTGTTTATATTCTATACACTGATTTGTAGTCATGGATGACACGAGAACGTCCATGGCTAGCCGCGAGGGGAACGATTGACCTCTGACTCCTCGCGGTCTTTTTTTTGCTTTTGACTTTTTTCATTATCGGGCCTATATTGAGCGTACCCCCTACGGTATTGGTGCGTACTACTCTCAACAAGTTTTTTACGTGCCAGCTTGCGGGGAGTTGATCTCTGTTCTAGGGAAAGATTCCCCGCAAGTACTTTTGCTCCTTCATACCTGCTGGCCTCGACGTTTGTTCGGGGCTATGCCCGACGGATCGAGTTGAGCGATGCTTCCACTCGTCCGTCGGGTCTCTTTTTGTTATACTTAGCTTGTCTTTTGTATGGGCTGCATTGTTTGCAGCTCTGCCGCAAAGGAGGAGGGAGGGATTTATTCCCCGACAGCCCCTATCTCCTTTGCGGCTTTTTTATTTCATTTTTGGCTATTGACTGTAACCCTTTTGTGTTGAGTTGGCATAGTATGAATGAGAGGATAGTATTAGATTTGTGAATGAACAACAACTTGACTTACCAGTTCTTATCAAAGAATCTGCCCGCGGAAATAGGGAAACATTCCGCGTCCTTTTTGAACATTTACAGGATCGTTTGTTTCGTTATTCTCTCTCGCGTGTCACAAGTCGCGAAGACGCTCTCGATGTTGTTCAAGAATCATTCGTGGACTTGTGGCGCGCTCTTTCTCGATTTCGATACCGATCGGAAGAAGAGTTTTATGGGTTTGTTTTCACTATTGTGAAGCGGCGGTTGGTAAAATATTATCGCGCGCGAAGGAATTCAGTTCCTCTTGATGACACTTTCATTGATGAAAATTTTTTCCTTCCCCGTGAAGACTATCGGTACCTTAATCAGTGGATTACACATCTTAAGCCCGTACATCAAGAAATTTTACGATTGCGTTATTGGTCAGATTTATCTTTTAAAGACATTGCAGTAACGCTCGCTATGAGTGAAGGAGCGGCTAAAGTGAGCCATCACCGCGCACTCAAAAAGCTTACATTTTTTGCACAACAGCATGAATCATACTCCCGAAGAACAACTGAAACGTTTACAGACTAAGAGACTTTCCTCTAACGAGAAAGATCTTCTGTGGCGAGGCATTATGCATCATATGGCGATTGAGCGACGCACTAGCCTTTCGTTTTTTTCTTCTCTTCTGCACATCAAGCCCTTTGTTGCCCTAGTTCTCCTTATTTTTTTTCTTAGTGGGTCGGTGCTTACCGTTCGAGCATCTGATAATGCTAAGCCGGGTGATTTTCTTTTTCCCTTTGACCGTGCCGTTGAGAGCGTTCGTCTTATACTTAGTTCAGGTGAGCGAAAGACAGAATTGCGTGTCCGTTTTGCAGAAGAGCGCGTTTCTGAAATTGAACAAATTTTTCTTACCGATGTTCGTTCAAAGAACACTTCGAAGCGTGTCTTTGGAACGATTGCTACTACCACCGATTCAGGCGGCAGTAATGCAACAACCACAGATTCGGGGAATGATATTGCGACGACAACGCATCCTGGAGGTGATAATTCAACAACAACACCCAAGGACGACACATCTCATGATGGTGCTCGCATGGTTAGTAATTCCACATTACAAAGCTTGTTAAAAACACGGAAAAAACTTTTAGAGAAGGGAAATGATCGTGCCGTTGCCTCTCTTGATCGCGCTATTGCTCGGCTTAGGGTGCTTTCGCTTGAGCATGGTATCGATCTTGTTTTTGATGATCAGGATAGTTCGTCTAATATTCACGAAAATGATGATTCTCGCTCTACAAAAAAGAATGCCTCAGATAGTGAAGGAGTTGTTGACACTTCACTTCGTAGTGATGTTCATAATAGTTCAAATAGCAATAATAGTTCCCAAAAAGCTCAAGATGATAGTGGTGACAATGATGAGCGTTCTGCGAGTGACGGTTCTCGTGGTGAGGATGGCGGTAGTGGCAAAGATGGTGAAGATGGCAAAGGTGGTGTTGATGGTAAGAATGGTGAAGACGGTAAGGATGGTGACGAAGGTGGGCATCGGAGTAGCGAAGGCAGTTCTCGTGTAACCACTCTTGTATGCCATGTTGTTGGAAATGCTCATAACGGCAAAACTCTTCCGCTTTTACAATCAGTACTTTCTTCTCATTTGAGTCACGGTGATCTTCTTGGTTCTTGCGATACAAATCAAGATGTCGTTGATGGAGAAGAATATCGTTCATCGTCCGATCAACAAGAGAATAAGGAAAAGCGCAAAAAGGATTCTGACGATTCTTAACTTTTTTATTTTAAATACTGCTCGATACATTCAAAAACTGCCCTTATGGCAGTTTTTGCATATGATACAGGTGAAAATTTTCTGCTCTTGTATTTTGTTTTTAATGGGCGATACTTATAGCAATGACAAACGAAGCGACTTTTGCGATGGGGTGTTTTTGGCATCCTGATGACTTTTTTTCAAAAATAAAGGGCGTTCAAAAAACCACGGTAGGGTACACTGGTGGGCATGTTCCTGACCCGAATTATAACCAGGTTTGTGGTGGTTCTACTGGGCATGCAGAGGCGGTCAGAATTGAGTTTGATCCTGATCAAATTAGTTACGAAGAACTTGTTAAATTATTTTTCAAGGAGCACAATCCAACGACCGTGAATCGCCAAGGACCAGATGTTGGGGAGCAGTATCGTTCTATTATTTTTTATCACGACGAGAAACAGCGAGCTATTGCTGAACGTGTGAAGCAAAAATTTGATGATTCAGGGGCATATCCCAATCCTATCGTTACGCAGATTGTGAAAGCGCCAGAGTTCTACGAAGCAGAAGAGTATCACCAGAAATATTTTGAGAAGATAGGAAGAAGTTGATTTTTTGTTCCTGCTTCGAATGATATAATTATAAAAAGACCCACCTGCTGATTTAGTAGGTGGGTGGTTTGGTGTGCGGTGCCGTGGTTAGACTGCATTGACATCAATTTCCTCAACTGTGAAGTTGTGGAGATGATATTTTCCTATGCACGTGTCACATACTTCGGTTGGTGTTACGCAATCAGTATTGTCTACTTTGAGTGTTAATCTGTACTTTGGTGGATTACTGCATCCCCCCGTTACACACACCTTTTTCAGTTCCAGTACTACCTTTTTGTTTTCCTTCGTTGCCATTTCAGTTCTCCTGGATTTGCTGTATGGTATGAATGCAGTTCACGACCTTTTAGTTTTACTATGAACGAAGTCGAAAGTCAATTTTCAGATCAATCAGAAGGAGTTCACGAGGATCCTCGTGAACTTTCGACTCGCCAAAAAGTGAGGCAATTTTTTTTCCGTATTGTTGCACTTTTTATTGTATTAGGTCTTGTGTATATTTCAGGGATTTATCAGGCGACCTTTTTTCGTAAGACACCACAAACCATAGAACAAACTCCGGTTTCTGCGCTTCTTGATTCTGATCTTATTAATCTTCCTCTTCGGGTTATTATTGTTCGCAGTGATGGTGAACTTGGTTCATCGCGTTCCGGTGAAAATGTTTTACATCTTATTGAACAGGCTTCAACCATTTGGGATCAGGCAAATATTAATCTTACTGTGAAAGAAATTGCAGAGTTCGAAGTTGATGATTCTGCTATTAGTAATTATTTTCTTGAGCCTCGTGCTTTTATTCGTTCTCTTCCTGGATATACCTCTGGTGTTGTTCATGTTGTTCTTACTCGATCATTGGGTGGTCTGAATGGCGTTTCCTATGGAGCGATGAATACCATTGGTATTGCGGATTTTACTACCGCTTATGATTTTAGAACCCTTGCTCATGAAATTGGCCACGTATTGGGTTTAGAGCATGTTGAACCAGATACGGGACAGCTCATGTTTCAGGGAGCAAATGGGTTTACACTCACGCTTGACGAAGTTATACGTGCTCGGAAAGCAGCGGCTCGCTTTTTATAGTTTACTGTGCTATTTTTCTTTTAGTACGTTTGTAATCCACCTCTGGGTCAGAACCCTCGAGGCCTCCCTTTGTTTCGCCCCTTGCAGATAACCGCGTTTGCAGGGGGCCTTTTATTTGGTATGGTTAGTATATTATGGATAACCTAAATAAAACTGAAGATGATTGGAAGCGAGAGCTTTCGCCAGAGCAGTATCGTATTTTACGGGAGAAGGGGACTGAACCAGCTTTTAGTGGCGTGTATCATGATTCCAAGGAGAAGGGTGTTTATCGTTGCGCTGGATGTGGTCAGGAGCTTTTTCTGTCAGATACGAAATTTGATTCAGGGACGGGATGGCCGAGTTTTACTAAGCCGGTTTCTGATGATTCTGTTGCTACGGAATCTGATAATAGCTTTTTTATGAAACGTACTGAGGTGCTTTGCAGTAAGTGCGGAGGTCATTTGGGACATGTGTTCGATGATGGACCGAAAAAGATGCCTGATGGTAATCCGACTACCGGAAAACGTTTTTGTATTAATTCAGGTGCGTTGAAGCTGGATTCCAAAGAATAGATAGTCGCCTCATGCGAAAGTCGGTTTTTATTATTACGGTAGCCATTCTTCTTTTTGTTGGAGGCGGTTTATTTTTTCTTGTTTATTGGATAGTTTCTGTTTTTGGTCGATCGTAAAACAAAGAGACGCGCGAGGCGTCTCTTTGTTTCTCTTACTCGCCTTCCTCAATAACCATAAGAACCCTTGCCAGAATGTCCTTTGCTTTGATGGGACCGAAACTGCGTGAGTCGAGACTCAGTGCTCTATTGTCTCCCATGACAAAATATTCGTCTGGGAGGAGTTGAATTGTTTTGTCTTCCTTGATTCTCACCCACTCGTCAGGCAATCCTGTAATGCGTTTGATAAAACGCCTATGATTATGCTTGAAAATAATTACGTCTCCTCGATTCAAGCCAATGATTTTATATGTTGGCTCTGTGGCCGCGAGTACTCGATCGCCATTGGAAATGTACGGTTCCATCGATCCGCCGTTTATATGATATGTGGCGATGAAGTGTGGTATTACCGTGACTACTATAAGACTAAGAAGGAAAATGTAGAGTGTTATTCTTTTGACTTTTCTATCTGCTTTTTTACGCTTTTCACACGTATATCTTTCAGGTATCACCTTCTGTCCTCCCACGTATCGTTTCTATTTTTTCATTTTTAACTGACGCTTCTTTTGTTTTACCTTATTTAATACATATTGGCAAGCCATGGGTTTCCGCTTTCTTTTCTTTTCCAGTATACTGTTTAGCATTCTTCTATGACACTTCTTTTTCGCTATCTTAAACACTATAAAGGACTTCTTGTCCTTGCACTTGTACTTGCATCTATTAATCAGATTTTTTCCCTTATTGATCCGCAGATTTTTCGTCTTTTGATTGATAATTATGCCAATAAAGCTACGGAGCTCGCGCGCGAAGATTTTATTCGCGGCATTATTTTACTTCTTCTTGCATCTGTTGGTGTTGCATTTATTTCAAGAATCGCCAAAAATTTTCAGGATTTTTATGTCAATGTCATTACCGAACGGCTTGGTACTAAAATGTATGCTGATAGCGTTGCTCACACATTCTCGTTGCCCTATGCAGTTTTTGAAGATCAACGCTCAGGAGAGCTTCTTAAAAAACTTGAAAAGGCGCGCGCGGACTCACAGGCACTTATTAAAAGTTTTGTGAATATCGTTTTTGTCTCATTTGTGGGCATTGCCTTTGTGCTTACGTATGCGTTTTATGTCCATCCTCTTATTGGTATTGTCTATGTTTCCATTATTCCTATTCTTGGTGCTGTTACCTTTTTTATTAGTAAGAATATAAAAATTGCTCAGCGCAATATTGTTCGTGAATCTGCTGCTCTTGCTGGCTCAACCACGGAGACTATTAGAAACGTTGAGCTTGTGAAGAGTTTGGGTCTTGAGGCGCAAGAAATCAGGCGCTTGAATAGTGTTAATGACCAGATTCTTCAGCTTGAGTTGAAGAAGGTAAAACTTATTCGATATTTGAGTTTTGTGCAGGGGACTCTCGTAAATGCGCTCCGGTCGGCACTTTTACTTCTTATGCTTTGGCTTATTTTCCGCAGCGATATTTCGCTTGGGCAGTTTTTTAGTCTTTTGTTTTATTCGTTTTTTATTTTTAATCCGCTTGCCGAACTTGGTACGGTTGCAACACAGTTTTATGAAGCAAAAGCGAGCAACGAACAGCTTAGTGAAGTGTTAAGTATGCAATCAGAGGAGCATCCGCACCATCCGGTTACTCTGCAACCGATTCACTCAATTCAATACAGGAATATTTCCTTTTTTTATCAAGGAGCACAGCGTAGTGCGCTTCATAATGTTTCGTTTACAATCAATTCAGGAGAGACTGTTGCGTTTGTTGGTCCCTCGGGATCTGGCAAGAGTACGTTGGTCAAACTTCTTGCAGGTCTGTATAAACCAACAAGCGGTGAACTGCTTTTTAATGGAACTAATGTTGATCAAATTGATTATGATGAGTTTCGTCGGCGTATAGGTCTTGTTTCGCAGGAGACTCAACTTTTTGCTGGAACCATTCGAGAAAACCTTTTGTTCGTAAAATCTGATGCTACTGATGATGATTGTTTGATTGCCTTGGGTCATGCTTCTGCTATGAATATTGTTGAGCGCAGTGGAAAAGGGCTCGATACTAAAATTGGTGAGGGCGGCGTTAAAATTTCCGGAGGAGAGCGTCAACGATTAGCAATCGCTCGTGCACTTCTTCGCGATCCCGAAATTCTTGTTTTTGATGAAGCAACGAGTAGTCTTGATTCAATTACTGAAAAAGAAATCACAGAGACCATTCAATATGTTGAGCGTATTCATAGCAAGCTTATGACTATTCTTATTGCACATCGCTTATCGACCGTTGCGCACGCTGATGTTATTTATGTCCTTGAAAAAGGTAAGATTGTTGAGCAGGGTAGTCATAGAGAACTTTTACGTTCTCATGGTCTTTATGCTGCGTTATGGCTGAGCCAGGTTGCGGCTAGCGAATCTGATCCACTTCCTACTCCCGTGTTCTCTTAGCGTTGCATTTTAGGGGTTTCTGGCGTTATACCTATATATGCCTATGATGACTTCTCGTGAAACAAAAAATGATGCCCAGGCCGTGATTTATCGGACGAATCCTGAAACCGGTGATTTTGAGTATCTTATCCTTTTTCGCTATGATCAATTTACTGGTGAAGATCAATGGCGTTTAGTGAAGGGGGGCATTAATGATGGCGAAGTTCCTTCTGAAGCGGCTCTTCGTGAGGCAAAAGAAGAAACCGGACTCACTGCGCTTTTTTCCGCTATTACTATTCGTGACTATTCTTATGAGGCGTTTGATGTTCGTCATAATGTTATTTCTTGTTTAGTAAATGCTGAAAATACTCATGATGAAGATGTCTATCCCGACTCACGTGAGGAGGGGGGTAGTATTATTCGTCATGCTGAATGGGTTGATGCCGATACTGCACTTTCTCATCTTTTATTTGAAGATGAGCGGTTAGCAGTTCAGTATGGGCATGATTATTTAAAAAATGTTGGTGTGCGTGATTGATGTCTACCGGTTTTTTTTGGAAAATGTACATAATTCAAGCGTTGTTGACACTTTTGAGCTCGACGGAGGTTTTCTTGAAATATGCCTCGAGACGCTCAATCGGAGCAATGGTGCCCAGCTCCTGATGAGGTCTGACCTGATTGTACCACCT